>Ga0066836_10000046_pt1 | contig 44383 bp, 42 predicted proteins | sample ETNtaG_18_FD_71568 | JGI IMG/M metagenome (GOLD analysis project Ga0066836, IMG submission 71568) | Marine microbial and viral communities from oxygen minimum zone, Eastern Pacific Ocean - ETNP201302SV91 | ecosystem: Environmental > Aquatic > Marine > Oceanic | place: Pacific Ocean: Eastern... | reverse complement strand
TGGAATTATAGACACGTAAGATTTATCGTTTGACTTTTTTCTAAAACTAACAGTTCCATCTACTTTTGCATGAAGTGTATGATCTTTACCGATATATACATTTTCTCCAGGATAATGTTGAGTTCCTCTTTGCCTAATAATAATGTTTCCAGCTTTAGCAGATTGTCCTCCAAATATCTTAACTCCTAATCTTTTAGAATGAGATTCTCTTCCGTTTTTTGAACTTCCTACTCCTTTTTTGTGTGCCATAATTAACTTATTTTATTTATCTGAGGTCTTCTTTGGTTTTGCAGCAGCTTTTGGCTTTGCAGCAGCTTTTGGCTTTGCTTCTGTACTTTTTGCTTGTGCTGATTTTTTTTGAGAGATTTTCTCAATTAATAATTCAGTTAATAGTTGTCTGTGTCCATTTTTAACTTTATATCCTTTTCTTCTTTTCTTTTTAAAAACTATAACCTTATCATCTTTTTGATGAGATAGAATTTTTGCTTCCACAACAGCTCCAGAAACATTGGGCATTCCAACCTTAACTTTACCATCTTCATCAACTAATAGAACATTGTCAAAAGAAACCTTAGTTCCTTCTTTACCTTTAAGTCTATTAACATAAAGTTTCTGGTTTTTAGAAACTTTGAATTGACTCCCTTGTATTTCAACTACAGCGTACATAACTAATTTTTGAACTGCAAAATTAAACTATTATTTAATAAATACAACTATAATGTCTTTATAGTTCTATCCAAGAAGGATTGTCTAAAGACCAGTCTACTACCTGTTTTATTCTGTTTTGAATCTTAATCTTAGGGATCCACCCCATTGATTTCATTTTATCACCAGAAAGAGCATATCTTAGATCATGTCCTGGTCTTGAAGAATGAAAGTCAACCATTTTGTAATTTAATTTTTTGTTTTGTGCTTTTGCAATAATTTCTGCTAACTGAAGATTTGTTAGCTCTTCTGCTCCTACTATATTAAATTTTGGACATTTGGCACCTCCCCAATTAATCTCTGACTTTATTTCACTATTTAGTAAAAATAATATAGCTTCTGCAACATCTTCTGCATGTATATAATGTCTTGAGCCTGGTATTTTTTGTGTTTTATCAGAATGAACAGTTACAGTTTCACCATCTCTAATCTTTTTTATACACATTGGAATAAATTTTTCAGGGTGTTGACGCTCTCCAAACACGTTCATAGTATGTGTAATTATTACTGGGAGATTATATGTATTTTCATATGCAACTGCCAATTCTTCTCCACCGGCTTTAGAAGCACTATAGGGATTAGTTGAATTGTATCTGTCATTTTCTTTATAATTTATCCCTTCTGGCGCTGGACCAAAAACTTCATCAGTACTGAAATAGACAAATCTTTCAAATTGAGAATTCTTAGTATTTATATGCCTAGCATACTCTAAAATATTTGCTGTTCCTACTACATTATCCATAATAAATTCTAATGGGAATTCAATACTTCTATCTACATGGGATCCAGCTGCTAAATGTAATATAAAACTAATATCTCCGATTTCTTTACTTATCCATGGATTTAATTCTGACTTAAGATCATGAAAAACAATTTTGACTCTAGTTTTTTCTTGATCTGATAAATCAGATAATATATTATCTAAACGATTAAGATTCCCACTATAATCAAGCCTATCTAGTGATACGATTTCCCAATCAGTTTCTTTAATTATATAGTAAATTAAATGATGTGCTATAAATCCAGCGCCACCAGTTATTAAGACTCTTTTCATAATTTTAAATTTTCAATATGATTTCTTAACCTATCTTTAGGGCTCCAATTTAATCGCTCCAATAAATCATCATTTTTTCTTAAAGTTTTTTTATAATTCCCAGGTTGATCTGGAATATTAATGGATTTAACATTAAATCTTTTATTAAACATTTCAAAAAGCTCATTGACACTATAATTATTTCCAGTTCCTAATTCCCAGGCATCTTCATGCTTATTATTTGAGGTTGCAATTTTTATTAATCCATCCGCAATATCGAAAACATGTGTAAAATCTCTTCTTTGGTTTCCATCTCCTACAATAGGAAGAGGCTCGCCATTAAGAACTTTAGATTTCCATATGCCAATAACGTTCCCAAATTTTTCATGCATAACCTCTCTAGGGCCAAAAACATTATAAAATCTAGCTATTTCAGTATTTACATTATAAGATTTTTTATATAGTTTACAGACTTCCTCTCCAAGATATTTATACATAGCATATGGTGAATCTGAAGGATTAAAATGTTTTGAAGATGATCCTGCATAAACAACTTTTACATTATTTTTTTTAGCCCATTCCATAACTTTGGTTGTTCCTAATACATTTACTCTAAAATACTCCATAGGATCTTCAAATGATGGCTGAACTCTTGCCATAGCACAAAGATGAAAACATACATCAATTGGTTCAGTAATCTTGTCAATATCCTCTATATCATAATTGAAATATTTTACACCTTCTATTTCATTCTCCTTTGAACCAAATGAATAATTATCTAGTGATATTACATTGTAATTCTGTTTAACCAATTCTTCTGCTAGATTAGTTCCTATAAAACCAACCCCCCCTGTTATTAATATATTTTTCATTATTTAATCAATTAAATTATACAATTGCTTTTTTCTTTTTTCTATTGAAAAATGGTTTTCATAATATAACCTTCCATTTTTACCTAGATTAATTAATTCTTCTTCTGACATTTTAGACATATTTTGAATCAACTTACTCAGATTATTATAGTCATGATTTTCCTCTACAAAACCACAATTAGAATCTTTAATTATTTCAGCTCCATCCCCCTTCAAAACAGCAATTATTGGCTTCTTTAAAGCCATATAGGATTGTAGTTTCGCTGGAACCGTTTTTGAAAAAATTTCTCTATTCCGTAAAGATAAAAATAAACAACTTGCTTTTGAAGCATATGAAGGAATTTGATCAATACCAACCTGATTAAGAAAGGAAACCTTTGACATGATGTTTTCCTTATCCAGTAAGTCAATAAATTGCTTTTTATATCTACCTCCCCCAATAAAAACCCAATGAATATGATCTTCCAATATTTTTATCGTTGTGATTAATTCTTCAAAATTTTGGGCCTTACCAATATTTCCAGTATACATAACAAGAAATTTATCTTCTGGAAAGTTAAATTCTAGCATATTATTTTTTTTATTTTCTTGAATAGATTTTTCTGCCCAATTTGGAAAATAAATTACATCTTTTTTAAATCTGTTCTCCACAATTTTCTTAAAACCTTTTGAGCCAATAAGTATTCCATCATATGTAGAATAAATTTTTTTAACAAAAAATTCTATGATTTTAAATAATCTATTAGATTTAATAATATCCATGGCATATAATGTCTCTGGCCAAAGATCAAGATCCCATAGAAATTTTTTAGTTCTGCGGAAGATTGAATATATCATTGGATGAATTGCTATAAATATTGGGCTTGTGTGGTGCACAAAAATAAAATCGTACTTTTTCTTGAAAATTAAAATATAAATAGTAAAAATTAAACAAGAGACAAAATAACTCAAGTAATTTAAAGAAAGCATTATAACACTTCCGCTGCCTCTTGGGATTAACAATAAACGATTTACAATAATATGTTTATTATCTGAACTTGCTTTTATATTAAAAGGGGAATATCCTTTATATAGTTTTCCAGAAGGATAATTTGGCAAGCCTGTTACAACTCTTATGTGGTGTTCTTTTTCCGAAAGCCAGTCTACAATTTCGTTAATTTTAAATTGCTCTGGGAAGTAGTGATTAGTATAGATTAGGATTCTTTTTGCCAAACTACTCTATTTACATAGTTAATATATGACAAGATAATTCTTTCAACTTTAATTGAAACATTTGGAATATTATAATCTGAGACTAATGAGATATTCCTTTTATTTCCAGTTTCTTGATTTTTGACAGACCCAATCCCTTGTAGAATTCTTTTATAATCGAGTCCTGTTAAAATAACTGATGACTCTTCCATTGCTTCAGGCCTTTCATGTGATTCTCTAATATTTAATGCTCTAAAATTTAAGATAGATGATTCTTCTGATATAGTCCCACTATCAGAGAGAACAACAAAAGAATTAATTTGGAGGTTATTGTAGTCAATAAAACCTTGAGGCTCTATTAACTTTATAAGCTTATTTAAATTAGGTTTTCTCTTTTGAATAATTTTCTTAGTCCTTGGGTGTGCTGAAAAAATAATTGGAAACTTATATGTATCTGCAAGATGATTAAGTGATTCAATAAGTTTATTAAAATTTTTAAGGTTATCGACATTTTCTTCTCTATGACATGAGACTAGAATATATTTTTGTTTTTTTAGCTTTAACTTATTCAAAATCTTAGATTTTGTAATTTTTAATTTATGTTTCTTAATTACCTCAAACATTGGAGAACCTACCTTTATAATCCTATCTGAGTCTAATCCCTCTTTGATTAAGTGCTCCCTAGCTATATCACTATATGTCAAATTAATATCTGAAATATGATCTACAATTCTTCTATTTGTTTCTTCTGGCACTCTCATATCAAAACATCTATTTCCAGCTTCAAAGTGAAATACTGGAATCTTTTTTTTCTTAGCAGCAATAACAGACAAACAACTATTTGTATCCCCCAAAACAAGAATTGCATCAGGTTTTATCTTATTTAGTACAGGTTCAATGTTAATTAATATTTCTCCTATTGTTTTGGTAGGAGTCTCTTTTGCTGCATTTAAATAATAATCTGGTTTTTTAATTTCTAAATCTTTAAAAAAGATATCATTTAAGTTTTTATCATAATTCTGCCCAGTATGAATTAAACTATGATCTATATATTTTGATTTGTTTAGCCTATTAATTATAGAAGATAAACGTATAATTTCTGGTCGAGTACCAACAATTGTAGCTATTTTTAATTTTTTAGTTTTATTCATACTATAAAATTACACTTTTTCAAAGAATGTATCAGAATCATTCTCATCATAGAATTCATTTATCCAAAACAATGTAATTAATGGCCCCTTCCCAATATTTTTTATATTATGAGTATACCAAATAGGCATATCCACATATGAGGGGCTTTCCCCTTTAAGTTTAAAGCTAATTTTTTTGGTAGTTCCAATTTTACGAAGTTCAATTAAAGCATTACCACTAATAACAGTAAATCTTTCAATTTTTCGTGTATGAAAATGATTACCTCGAATTTCTCCAGGATTTGTAATAGAGTATGAATATTGACCTAACATATTAGATCTAATTACTTCAGAGAAAATACCCCTACTATCACTTTTTTGATCAAGCTCTTTTGGATAATATTGGTCCAGTATAATAAAACTATTAAATGTATTAAATAGATTTAATTGAAATTTTGATTTAAAACTAGGGATAAATCCTTTTTTGAAATATATGCTATAATAAGATTCTATCAAACTCTTTACATCACTTACAGAAATTAAAACATCCTCTTTAATAGCTTGTTTAAGAGGACTTTTATTATAGATGTTATTAATAATAATTTCAATAACGTTATTAATATATATTAATGGAATCTTATTATTATTTTTTATAATATTTTTTTTATTAAGTATAATATTACTACAAAAAGTAGATATAAAAGAGTTATAATTCGGTTTACAAAAAGGGCCAAAAACATTAGGTATAATTAAACCAGCGAATATAAAGTCAAGCTTCTTAGCTTCCTTATTAAACATATCTCTAGATTGTTTTTTTGCCTTACCATAGGCTGTATTAATTTTCTCTTGCGTAGAAGAAGCAAAAATAAGTTTTCCAGAAAAATTTGTTCTTTTAATTGATTCAATTATTTTTTTGGAAAGGTCTATATTTTGATTATATAGATATTCTTGATCATCATGTCTATTTATTCCTGCTAAATGAATTAAAATATCAATTTCATTAATTACTTTATCAAGAGAGCTTGTATTATTAAAAAAAGATTTTCTAAAAGATATAATTTCAATGTCTTGATGCTTATATTTTATAGTATTAGATAGATGTGAACCTATAAAACCGTCACTTCCTGTTATAGCGATTTTCAAAATATATTTATTTTTTTAGCTCTTTATTAACTTCAGGAATTTCTAAAAGGATTTTCTTTACCGCCTTAATATCTAGAATTTTAGTGTTACTTGAATTATACATGTCAAGAGTCTCAATATTCTCTGAATTTATCTTATTAAAAAGATTATTCCCTACATCCCCTTTAGCAAAATATTGATCATAATTAAGCCCCCTAGAGTCTAACTTTATTCTATAGTAATCTCCAAGATCTTCTGCTTTAAACATTTCCTCTTGTGTTAAAAGACTCTCATGCATTTTTTCTCCATGTCTAATACCAATAACTTTTACTTTTGATTTGGAATTAAAAAGATCAATCAATGCCTTTGCTAAGGTTTCAATTGTAGTGGCAGGAGCCTTTTGAACAAGTATATCTCCCTGACCCCCTTCATTAAAAGCAAAATCAACAAGCTTGACAGCATTTTCGAGAGACATCAAAAACCTGGTCATATTTGGATTTGTAATTGTTAAATCTTTATTACTTTTTATTTGCTTAATAAATAATGGAATAACTGAGCCTCTTGATCCCATAACATTTCCAAATCTAGTTCCACACAAGATAGTTTTATTATTGTTTAAAGTTCTTGCTTTTGCAACCATTACCTTTTCCATCAAAGCTTTAGTCATACCCATAGCATTTATTGGATATGCTGCTTTATCAGTGCTAAGAGTAATAACCTTTTTTATTTTATGTAAATCCGCAGCATCTAAGACATTACTTGTCCCAATAATGTTAGTTTTTACTGCTTCAACAGGGAAAAATTCACATGAGGGGACTTGTTTTAATGCAGCTGCATGAAATATGTAATCTACTTTCTGTACTACATTGTTAACAGCATTATAGTCTCGTATATCCCCAATATAGAACTTGACTTTTTCATTCCCAAGTTTATTTCTTAATTCATCCTGTTTTAACTCATCCCGACTAAATATTATTATTTCTGAAAATGAGTTTTTCTTAATTGCCTTTGTTAGATAAGCGTTCCCAAAAGATCCTGTCCCTCCTGTAATTAATAATTTTCCTTTTGACATATAAAATTAATTAGTTAATAGTATTTTTCATTATAATTGAGAGATTAGACAAGCCTTTGTTTGAGTTAAACACTTCTTTAACTTGATTAAACCCATTTTTTGATAATTTTATTCTAAAGTTAACATCTAAAATCAACTTTTCTATTGCTTTTGTTAGTTTATTTTCATTCTTTGGAGGAACAATTAATATATGATTTTTATCAATAAAATAGTTCTTAATAACTCCTACAGATGTTGAAATTGAAGGAAGACCAGTAGCTAGAGCCTCAATTAATGCATTAGGCATTCCTTCTTGCCAAGAGGGCAAAATAAAAATATCACTTTGTTTATAAGCTTTTAATAAATCTTTTGAATTAAGCCAACCTGAGATATTAATTAAATCATCTAAATTATTTTTAATAATAAATTGATTAATCTCAGTTGCATATTGACCATCTCCTATTATTAATAGTTTTACTTTATAATTTTTAGAAATAATATCTCTAAAAGATTTTAGTAATTCTGAAATTCCTTTTTCCTTTATCAGCCATCCAACATATATAAGCTGTAATTCTTTATTTGAAGTAATTTTTCTATCATTTCCTACCTCAAGAAGTTCTCCAGTAGCTGTCCAGTTTGGAACAACTTCTAACTTAGAGTTATTAATTTTTAATATCTCAATAGCAAACTTCTTCCAATTTTCACCTTGGCATAAAAATTTATCTGCTTTTTTAAATAGATTTTTTATGAAAAATTTAAAAAGATGGTTTTGTTTTACTTGATTAATTAAATTGCCTGCTCTTGGAAAAATTAGACATTTTATTCCAAAAAATTTTGATATCAATATCATTAAACCTTTTTCAATTGCACTGCTTCCGTCTGAGCAGAAGAATAGACAACATGCTGGTTTTTCAAAAGATAATTTTAAAATTAATTCTATAATTCTTTTTGATGCAAAAATTAATCTAATTATATAATTTGGAGGAGGGACAGATAATGCAGTTGAATCAATTGTGATAATATCAAATTCAGAGAACGATTTAGAGTTTAAAATTTCATCACAGGACTTTGCAATACCTCCAAAGATTTTTTGTTTTCCTGTTTTTTGAAATGACCCTACAATTAGAATTTTATCTTTTTGCATTTTGAATTAATTTGATAATATGGAAGTATAATTATAAAGCATTTTTTTTGATAGAAAATCTTCAGAAAAATTATTTCTACAATATTTCCTGATATTAAATGGATTGAATTCATCATGCCTATTGAAAATCTCAATCATAGAATTTGACATAGATGTTTCGTTATTTTCACTTAATATTCCAACTTCTTTAGTTACAATATCAAAAGACCCAGGCGAGTATACTGCAACTATTGGTCTTCCCAAAGCTAAAGCCTCTACAAAGACAACTCCAAATGTCTCATATGGACATGAATGTACTAATGCATTTGAATCATTAATTTCATTTATTAGATTTTTTCTATCAATTCTGCCTAGAAATTTTACTTGACTTTCAATATTTAAATTAATTGAAAGTTTTTTCAGACAGTCATACTCTGAGCCGACGCCTATAAATCTAAGCTCTGAATTTTCTACTTTATTATTAAAAATCTTAAATGACTTGATTATAAGTCCAAGATTTTTGACTTTATGAAGTCTGGCAATTGAGAGAAATACAAATTTTTTATTTTTTCTAGGTACTAACTCAGCTTTTAAAAATTTATTGGAAACAATATTATGATGTACTTTCCATTTTAATTTGTTTGGTAATTCTTCATTTAAATATTCAGCATATTTATTTGATACTGTATAGCATTCTTTTGATTTATTTGTGATTCGAACAACATCTTTATAATATTTTTGGAGTCCCTGATCTTTATAAAGAAACCCACTATTAACCTCATTAATTATATAATCAATTTTATAAATATCATATATATATTCCCCTAGAAATCCAGCATTAAAAGTTGATTGACATTGAATCAGATCTGGTAATCCGTTTTTTTTTATATACCTTTTAAATAGTATTAAGCCTAATTTTTTAAAAAAATAAATTTGTAGATTTCTCGCTTTAACAAACCAATTTGTCCATAAAAACTTCATAGTGATTACGCCTTCATCATTATATGATTTAAATATTGGATAAATCTTCTTTGAAATTTTAGATCTTAGTGATTCTAATTCAGGAAAAATTAGACCAACTTTTATATTTTGTTTTGATAAACCTATTGCCTGTTCTCTCCAAAAACTACCAACATAGTCTCCGTCAAATCTAGGATAGAAAGAAGGAATAATTAAAATATGTAATGGCTTGTTTGTAGATTGTGACATACTGACATATTAATTATACTAGTCCCCTCCATGTAGCACCATTCTTTGTCCAAAAGTGATATACAACTTGATTAGGATCATACAAATATGAATGACCTTTATCAATAATTTCTTTAGCCCAATACCTGTCTTCTTTGCCTGAATATTCTTCAGGCATTGGAAATTCTAAAAGAGTCTCTTTTTTATAAAAACAGAATGCATTATGCATAAAGTGTCTATTCTCAATATTAGAGAACTTATTAATTTCTTGTTTATTGGTAAAGTTTGACCATATATAACCAGGAGTTACTTTTTTACCTCTTAATATAGGTATTTGCTTTCCAAAAACAGCTTTATGGGTTTTGAGTTGTTTTTTAATAGCTTTAAAATCTAAATTAATTATTTGGGTATGTCCTGACATTACAAGTACATAATCGTTTGAACAAAGTTGAACACCGGTATTTATAGATTGACCTGGTTTGTATTCATCAATATTTTTAGTTATAATCTTGGTTCTATTATTAAAATTTTGAACTACATCCATTGAATCATCTGTTGAGTTATTATTTATCACAATAATCTCTGGATTTTCAAAAAACTCAATACATGACTGAATTGCAAAGCCTATGTATTCAGCTTCGTTTTTATTTCTTATAATAATACTTATGTTATCCATTAAACCTTCCTGTATAATTTATCCTTGAATCATTTTCTTTTTCGTTATAACCTAAACCCAAATTGTTAAACATTAGTTCTCTGTTTATAATAAAATCTGTTAAATCTTTAAGCTGTTCAGGCAAAATTGCAAATTTATTATCTCTACCTGGTAAATTTTTGTCGATTGTAAAATGTTTTTCAATTATTACAGCTCCCTCTCCAACAGCAACTTTGGAAGATTCTACTCCTTCTATATGATCACTTAAGCCTACCTTATCACAAATACTCATTAATTTTTTCATTTTTGGCAGATTAGCCTCAGAATAATCTTGTGGATATATTGAGACACAGTGCATCAAATAAAGATCTGCATTAATTATTTTATTAATACTTTCAGATACTTCCTCAAATGTAGAGGTTCCAGTAGACATGATAATTGTTTTAAAATTATTGTCACAAAAACTAATTAACTCATGATTTCTTGACTCAAAACTTGGAATTTTAACAATTTCACAACCTAAGTCTAGTAAGAGTTGAGCGTCAGGTATACTAAATACACTAGATAAAAAAGAAATATTATTTTCTTCACAACACTTAATCAAGGTTTTATGATCCTCAATTGAAAGTTCAGCTTTTTCATAAATTTCTTTTCTTCCATCGTGATCCCATGCGCCATTTTTTAACCTCGATGTTGACCATGTTTGAAACTTAGCATATGTAGCTCCATTTTTACTAGCTGATTCTACGAATTTTTTTGCTAAGTTAATATCTCCACAATGGTTCCATCCTATTTCTGCTATTACTTTTATCATATCATAAAGTTATTTAATTAAATTAATTCATAAGATAACTGCTTAAACTTTGAGCCAAAAATAGTAGCATATTTTGACAAAGAAGTCTGAAATCCTATAATTTTTTTAGTTTCATAAATCATCTCAAGTTCAATATTAACATCGTTTGGACAAATTTTAATTTTTTTAGTTTCTAAATTTTGAAAAACCTTAATAATATCATCTTGGATTTGATTGGAGCTTGTAAATGATGGATGTAATTTGATTACTCCCTCACCATTCATTTCTTTAATTAAAATTTTTAACATTTTTGGCCATTCTTTTCTATCAAGTCTTCTCCAAGCACACGTAAGTCCAATTTTCTCTATTCCTGTTAATTTAGGTTTATAAAATTTTTTAACAGATTCTATGTTTTGTAAAATATACTTTTTGTCTTTGTGAATTTCAGGGAAGGAGTCATTGGTAATCCCTATATAACAAGATGAATCGCTTCTGAAATAAAATCCAATCTCATCTTTATCGTTAAATCTATTCCTCCAATTTCTAAAAAAATTATCCAATAGACTTACTTGTCGAGGAATAAACTCTTTAATTTTCATATAAGCTAATTGTCCCTCTTCAACATATATGTGACCCATACAAATATCTGATCTTAAAAGATAATTAACTTCTCTAAATGCTTGCGGAGCATAAAGTAAAAAAGGTTTTTTTAAAGTTTTAATTTTTCTTAATATTCTTTTTCCTGATGGGCTTTGAAAAAATAGTTTTTCAAAATATCTGTCAAGCTTTTTATAATCTGCAAACACATGATCATAATCTAAGAGAGAGAGATCAGTATTTCTAAATGAGAAAATCAAAATATTACTTGGGTTTATTTTGAAATTTAAAATGATCATTTTTGTAATTAAAGCAACAATTGGATTTACTACAAAAAAAACATGAGTCCAGTTTTTGTTTAAACCCTTATCAATTATTTCCGGAGTAGATTTATTATTACTCATTTATAAATATTTATTTAAGTTTAATTTAAGGTTATACTTAATCCAGAAAAAATTAGAATAAATTTTATCAAATAACTTTAATCCTCTTTTATTAAAAACCAAATCTTTAAATTCAATAATTTGGTTTTTTACAGATTTATTTTTTAAAAATAAGTCTAAATTAATTAGTTCTCTTTCTGTCATAGTATCTGGGTGAAGGCATATTGTCCAGGTTCCATAAAATTTGTTTTTAAAATCCCAGAGCTGTTGGGGTATAAAATTAAATCCATTTTGATAATAACTTGAATATGCAATTCCATCACTTATAATTCTGATATCGGTAACTTTCTCAAGTGCTTCAAGAGTTTTAAGATCAAATGTGTGACTAGGTGCAACCCATAACTTAGGTTTTATATCGTTTGAAATAAATATCTGATTTGCATTTTTTATTTTTTCAATCTGTTCGTTCAAAGTTAAACCTCCAAATTCACTTCTGTTGTAGAAAGGAAAAATCAAATCATATCTATTACATTTGTGATATACATGATTATATCCATGCATAGCAATCTCCCAACCTTTTATTTGCCATTTTTTAACCATATTCCAAAAATCATTATTAATGGTTGAGTACATTAAGTTGTTATCCATGTTATTTGGTATCACAGCTACCACAGGTTTTACATTATATCTATTTAAAATATATTCAATTCTATCCCACTTTTCTAGGTTTGAAAAGTGACTAGCATCATCTAGTCTAATAAGATATTTAGGTTTCCAAAAATTCATTCTATTTTTTCTTAGATATTAACCAGTCTCCTAGAAGAAGATGATCAAGACCACATCTTGAAAAAGTATCAATTGCATCTTCAGGTGATCCAACAATTGATTCCCCGTGAATATTAAAAGATGTGTTCATTAATGCTCCAACTCCTGTTAAATCTTCAAAGGCTTTTATAAGATTATAATATTTTAGATTATCCTTTTTTCTTACTATTTGTGGCCTAGCTGTTCTGTCAAATGGATGAAGTCCAGCAGTTAAGTGCTCTTCTGCCAAGTTAGTCGAATCAAACCCAACTGCCATAAACCGTGCATCGATTTTTTTTGGGTTTACTATGTAATCATGTTCTCTATCTTCTATAATACTAGGAGCAAAAGGCATCCAGAAATCTCTCATTTTAACAAGCTTATTAATCCTATGAATTACATCTGGTCTCCTTGGATCTGCAAGAATAGACCTATTCCCAAGAGCTCTTGCACCAAATTCCATTTTATCATTACTAAATCTTGCGATAACCTCTCCTTTTGCAAATATTTTTGCACAATCTTTATTATTTGCTTTAGTACAAGTATATTCCTTTGATAATTTCTCTTTAATAACTTTGTTAATATACTCTTCAGAAAAGCTGGGCCCAAGATATCCAGATATTTGTTCGAGATTTTTGACTTTATTCGTTCTTGAGATATATTCAAGAAATGCTGCTCCTATAGAGATGGATTCATCACCTGGACCTGGAGGTATAAATAACTTATTGAGATCTTTTAATTCTGCTATTAACTTGTTTGCTTTAATATTTTGAGCAACACCACCACTCATTACAATATTTTTAATTCCAGTTTCTTTTATACCATTTTGAATCCATTCTGTTAATATTTCTTCTGATCTCTTTTGAATTCCATAGGCTATCGCGTCAAACCTTTGTCCTTCAAGCTTTTCTTGAAAATAAAAAAAATGATCTTTAATTTTAGTTTTGTATTTAAAAGATAGGCCATCAACCTGAAGTGTCTCAGCATACACATTATATGCCTCTTTTCCATATTTGTGTGTATTGTAAGCAGCAAGTCCCATTAATTTATACTCATGCTCAGCTGGTCTCATTCCTAGTAGAAGAGTCGCATATCTATACATTCTACCAATGTTACAATTCGCTGACCTTGATATTTCTTTCAATTTTTTACCAGGATAGCCAATAGATACAGTTCCGTTTGCACCATCTCCAAAACCATCCATTGTATAGACTAATTGATCTTCAGTTCTATTAGGACTAGCTATATATCCATAATATGCATGACATTTATGGTGATCATGGTGAATTATTTTTGACTTATCAATGCCAATATACTCTGATACATGATTTACTCTTGCATCCCACATTCCAAGATTATCTGATTCATCCTTGATATACTTTTTGTCATAATGAAAGCTAGATTCATCTATACAATGCGATAATATGTCAAGATATTTTGGATTTTTATTTTCATAAAGTTTTGGATACCAATATTCTTTTTGTTCTTTCCAATAATCTTGAATTGTTAGCCTCGAATTTCTTTGTGTGTAAAAATAAGCTGGAATCAAATGCTTTGATGACATAGCTACAAAATCAATATCGCCAAATTTAGATTTACCATGGTTCAAGACACAATCAATAGCTTTGAATGGAAAACCATAATGATTTTTTTGTCTAGATAACCGTTCTTCTGCTATTGAACAAATCAGCTTTCCGTCTTTTAATAATGCCGCACTAGCATTATGTCCGTCATGTATTCCAAGTATAATCATATTTTTGTTTTTTGCCATTTCTCAGTTAGATAAATGACTGTTTCTGAATTATTTTTTAAGTTATTTTTTTTAATCCTTGTGTCTATCCAAGTACTTCTTCTTAAATCCTCTTCATCATCAATTACAAGTCTGGCAGAAATATTTTTTTTTGAAAAAGCAAATTCCATATTAAAAATAGAAAATTGACTAGGATTTTTGTAATAATATCTTGTCACATGTTCCTTATCTTCATTATTTAAAGACATAGAATACATTTTTTTTAATGATTTTGTTGAAATTACCTCTCCTGTTAGTCCTGGTGGAACTGTTCTGGGAAAAATATTGGTTGTTAAATCATTTTTATTTTTTAAATGAGTACTAATCATAATATCATATATATTATAATCTAAAAAAGGTCTATCGCCACAGATTCTAATAAAATGATCATATTTAAAATGTTCTGCAGTATCTATTGCTCTACCTGCAACATCCATTAGACTACCTCTAAACACATCTATTCCTTTTAATTTTCCAAAAGAAGCTATAATATCATCTTCTTTATTTACTGATGTAGCTATACATAGATGGTCAATTTTCGAAATGAGTTTTGATCTATCTATAACTCTTTCTAATAAGCTAACCCCATTAATTTGAATCATTGCTTTACCAGGAAGCCTTGTTGAGTTCATTCTACTAAAAATAATTCCACCAGTTTTAATCATTTTTAAATTTTTGAAGTTAAAGTTTCTTTCAATAGATTATAAATACCCTGAAGCTGAAGATTATTAAAATCTTCACCAATAAAATTTTCACTAACAAAATTGTTAAACCTTAACTCAGTTGTTGAGTTATGATTACCTAATACGCTTTCATTTTCAAGCTTAAGTTTTATAAAGTCAATAATTTCATTTTTATCTGACAGCTTTTTATTGATAAGAGATGTGAACTCTAAGTTTTCAGACCATGTTACTGTATTTGGACAACCTTTATACCAGCAATCTCCAAAAATTAAAGCTTTTTTACCTATTACAGCTGATTCAAACCCAACAGTTCCGCTGATTGTTGCTGTAAACATACTAGCTCTAATTAATTCTAATGATTTATGTTCATTACTTAATATTTGAACATTATATATATTATTTAATAGATTGTAAAATATGGGACTTCTTCCTCTATACCCCCATGTTGATTTATAGAATATTGAAGGGTGTTCTTTGATATATATCTTAATGTTATTAGGAACTAGTTCTCTTAATTTTAAAATAGCTAAAAATTGATCATGGAATATTCCACCATCTGGTAGAGTAGTTCTTTCAGGCTCATAATGTAAACCAAAATAAACAAATTTTTCCTCAAGACTTACACTATCATTTTTATTCATTTTTAGTTCGTCTGTAAGATTCTTTCTCCTTGTATTTATAAGTTTTAATCTTTTTAAAGAATTAAATTTAAATGGGTTTAAAGGATTATACTGTTTAGACTCTAGATAATGTGATTTTGATTTATATTTTCTAAATATATCCTTTAAAAGAAGTATGGTTTGTTGAAGCTTCCATGAATTACTTTTAGATGTTAATCTTAAAACCTCAGTGTGATGAGTTGAATAGTTTTGACTGCTATTATATATATTATTTACAAATTCATTTATCGCCTTTAATAAAATTTCATTATACTTTTTTTCTATTCCAATGTTTACTGGTAATATCTTATTATTTATTGCATTATGAATTGATAATAATGGGAGGTGAGTCCAAGAAGAAAATTTAAAGCAAGGTATATTTAAGAATTTACAGATCTGAAAAATTGTATAGTATATATGAGTATGAGGTGCTTCTACTGTAATCAAAGCATCTGGTCTCTGCTTCTCAATTTTATCAAGAGTCCATAGGACTGTATTATTAAATATTGTCTCTCTGTCTAGTCTACTCATCATTGAAATATCATCTAATCTATCCATCATTTTTAATACTCTATCTTTTGTAATTAGATAGGTATCTGACATAAAAAAGTTATTATATTTTCCATCATACTTTAACCCAGATATTTTATGAGATTTAAATTTGTAGAAATCAAAATCTTTTACAACTTCTTCTCCAAATTTACTCTTTGCCCTTGAATAAAGGTTATGATCTCCAAGCCAAAGTATTGGCTCTGCTATATTTTCATCTTTTAGTTTTACAGCAACATCATACCAATGGTTGTTTTTAGTCATAAAATAGAAATACTTTTTCATCTTATTATTTTTATAAAAGTTGTAATTCTACAATTTCACTAAACTTAGAATTATTGTCATTTTTTAAATCGTCATAACTCCCTTTTTCAATAATTTTACCCTTATCTAATAAATAAATATTGTCAACTTTTTTTATTGTTGATAATCTATGGGCAATAATAATTACAGTGATTTTCCCTTTAAGAGACTCTATACTATCTTGAATATTTTTTTCAGATTCAGAGTCTAAAGCACTTGTAGCCTCATCTAAAATTAAAATATTAGGATTTCTGAATAATTCTCTGGCAATAAAAATTCTTTGCTTTTGTCCTCCAGATAATAGGATTCCTCTATCTCCAACAACAGTATTAAATCCTTTTTCAAGAGATTCTATAAAATTTAAGATATTAGCTTTTTTTGCTGCATCTCTAAGTTTATTGTAAGTTTCCTTATCATTCAAATTGTCTTGCCACATAGAAATATTATTGCCAATTGTATCATCAAAAATTATAGTGTCCTGAGATACATAACCTATTTGTTTTTTCCAACTTGACTGATTTATTTCACTTGAATTAGTTCCATCGATTATAATATCCCCTTTTTGTTGCTGATGGGTTAGTGTAATTAAATCAACTAATGTAGTTTTTCCTGAACCAGATTCTCCTACAATAGCAATAGAACTTTTAAAAGGAATATTAAGGGATATATTATTAACTCCACGTAGACTATCATCATAATTAAAGGTAACATTGTTAATTGTTATTTGTTTTTCAAACTTTCCAATTAATTTATTTCCATTATTAAACTGATGTTTTCTTTGATTCAAAAATTCCTCATGGACTAATTCCATACTCCCTATGTTTTGGAAAGTAGTTTGAAAAGCACTTTGAACAGCCAAAGTAGAGTTTAGAGCTCTATAGAAAAGAACTATTGACACCAATATTGGTTCTAAACTTAAGTTTAAAATAAAAATCTGAACATACACTATTACCATTATAAATAAAACCGCAATTGGTTCTCTTACAGATTGGGTGAATGCTCCGGCAACTCCAGATTTAATTTGAGTTGAAGTTAATATTGAGATAGAATTGTTAACATATTTTTTTAGACTATTGATTTGGTTTGTAGAAATTAAATATTTAAACCCATGAAGTGATTGAATTAGCCACTTTGTTAAAGTTCCATTTTCTTGAGCTGCAATTCTTGATAAATTTTGTACATAAGAATTCATCTTTAAAAAGAGAATCAAAATTAATATCCCTAACCCTAATGCCATTATTCCAAAACTGAATGTTATTATAAATGCTAGAGACATCAAAACAATTGTGTTTAATAAATAAGACCCTAACCACGCAAGTTGTCTAAATGCCTCTAGGGCTTTTGTTGGTTGTTCATTAATTAAGTTGATTAGATCCCCCGTATTTTTTGATGTGAAATAACTATAGCTCATTTTAGAATAGAGTTCAAATAATTTCATTTTAATCTCTTTTAGTAATTCTCCCGTAAGAATAGCTGTAAGTCCATGTGAAAAAAAAGTTACTACTCCTTTCAAAACAAAGGCTATACAGATTAGAATTAATATTGAAAGAACAGAATCTGTAAGGCCTAAAAAATTAATTAACTTATATATAGATTGATTGAGAATTCCTTCACTATTTTTTAGATCATTACCTTCGTCTAAAGATTGAAGAAGAGGGAGTAACATGATAATTCCAATCCCTTCTAGAAAAGAGGCAACTATGCCAAGAACATATATTAAATACATTCTAAAACCCAAATAAATTTGATACATCTTTATATACCTAACTACATCAAAAATTGGATTAAATAGTTTCATGATTTATAATCTATTTGTAATTACTTTTTTTTCTAAAAACCCTTTTACATCATATACTACAGTTTTACTACTCTCTTTTAAACTTTCAAAATCAACTAACTTAAACTCATCATGAGCAACTGCTAGAATAATTGCATGATATTTTTTATTTGGTAAAGTATTATGAACAACTAAATTATGTTGCTTTTTAAATGACTCTTTGTCAACTAATGGGTCGTATATGTCTAAATTTAATTTATTCTTTTTAAGCTTCAATAAAATATCAATTACCTTTGTGTTTCTAAAGTCAGGACAGTTCTCTTTAAAAGTCACACCCATAACTAAAACACTAGGGTTTGAAAATAAGTTTCTTTTTTTCATTTCATCAATGACTTGATTAGCAATAAACTCTCCAACGTAGTCGTTCACTTTTCTTCCAGCTAAAATTATCTCCGGACTATACCCCTCTTTCTCTGCTTTATAAGCTAAATAATATGGATCTACACCTATACAATGACCACCAACCAAACCAGGTCGAAAATTTAGAAAATTCCATTTTGTTGAAGCTGCATCAAGAACATCATTAGTGTCTATATTCATTCTGTTAAAGATGATTGCTAATTCATTTATAAACGCAATGTTTATATCTCTCTGGGAATTTTCTATAACCTTTGCAGCCTCTGCGATTTTTATTGATTTTGCAACATAAGTGCCAGCATCAATTACAGATGAATATAGTTTGTCTATTAATTTAGTGACAGAGGGTGTTGAACCAGAAACGACTTTTACAATCTTTTCAATAGTATGTTTTTTATCTCCTGGGTTAATTCTCTCTGGTGAATATCCGCAAAAAAAGGTTTTATTATAAATTAAACTACTATGCAATTCAAGTGTAGGAACGCATATTTCCTCAGTACAACCCGGATATACTGTACTTTCATAAATTACAATGTCATTTCTAGAGAGAATTCTTCCAACAGATTCTGTTGCATTTAACAATGCTCTTAGATCTGGTGTCTTATCTAAATTGATTGGTGTTGGAACAGTTATTATATAGATATTACAATCACGGAGATTTTCTATATCATTGGTTATTGATAGATTTTTTCCTAGTGCTTCTTTTAATTTAATCTCGGAAATTTCTAGTGTTGAATCAACAAAATTATTAAGATTAATTATTCTTGTATGATTAATGTCATAACCTACAACTTTATATTTTTTAGAGAAGGCAATTGAGACTGGCAAACCAACATAACCTAATCCAATTATTCCAATTTTATTTTTTTTCATTATTGACCTATAAAGAATGTGTTGAATCCTATTTTTTCAAGTTTATCTCTATCAAGAATATTTCTCCCATCATAAACCCAAGAATTAATTTTCATATTATTGAATATTTTGTTCCAATTAAGTGCTTTAAATTCATCCCACTCAGTACATATCACTGCAAGATTTGAATTCGTCAAAGCGGTGTATGCATTTTTATATATCATGAGCTTTGAAATTATTTTTTCAATTTCATTCTTTTTTTTCCCAGACATTTCAAGTTGACTTTTAATATCTTCTATTATTCTAGATCCGTTAACCATTGGATCATAAACATTTATCAGAAAATTATGTTTTAGTAATTGATTTGTTAAATAGATAGTTGCTGATTCTCGTGAATCATTAGTGTCTTTTTTAAATGACCATCCTAGAATAGTAATAGTTGTTTTATCATTGCTTTTTTTAAATAAGTGAACTATCTTTTCTCCTAATCTAGATGTTTGATAATCATTTATTTTAACCACATTCTCCCAATATTCAGCTACTTCTTCAAGTTTATATTTTCTAGCTATATATACTAAGTTTAAAATATCTTTTTTAAAACAACTGCCCCCGAAACCTATTGAAGATTTTAGAAAACTAGAACCAATTCTAGAATCCATTCCAACTGCTTTTGCTACTTCTTCAATATTAGCTTCTGTTTTTTCACACAAAGCTGAAATTGAATTTATTGATGATATTCTCTGAGCTAACATTGCATTGGAGACTAACTTTGAAAGCTCTGATGACCAAACGTTAGTTCTAAGAATTTTATCATCTGGAATCCATCTTTGATAAATTTCTACAAGTTTATCTACAGCATTTTTTCCACTTTCAGTATTATCTCCACCTATAAGTACCCTATCAGACTTGAAAAGATCATTAATAGCTGTACCTTCAGCTAAAAATTCCGGATTTGATATTACTTCAAAATTTACTTTTTTATTATTAGCTATTAAAATTTCTTTAATTTTTTCAGCTGTTCTAACAGGTAGTGTAGATTTCTCAACAATAATTTTATTAGATTTTGAGTATCTCGCAATTTGTCTGGCACACTCTTCTACATAGGTCAAATCAGCTGCATAACCTTTTCCCTCTCCTTTTGTTTTTGTAGGAGTATTTACTGCCATAAAAATCATATCTGCATTATTGATTGAACTGGCTATTTCAGTCGAAAAAAATAGATTTTTACCTCGAGTTTTAGAAATTATTTCAGCTAAACCCGACTCATATATTGGTAGTTTATTAAGATCTTTACTATTCCAATCCTTAATTTTTTGTTTATTTATATCAACAACTTTAATATTAATCTCGGGACATTTAAGAGCAATAACTGCCATTGTAGGACCACCTACAAAACCCGCACCTATACAACATATTTCTTTAATTTTCACTTTATTGTTTTAGTAACCAAGAAGATGATTGAATTTTAGATCCAAGATTATCAATTAGCTTTATATTAAGTTTTTCACAAATTGGTTTTTCAGGTATTAAATCATTTGTTTGATCCCCACCATTAGCAAAGTACAAGTCATATTTTAATGAATATTTATTATGAATTAGTTTAATTGTTTCACATACAGATCTATCCTTATCGATTGAAATAAAAGTTTTATCAACTATTTTTAACTGATTTAATATAAAAATTCTCTCTTCCTCATTCATAAATTCTTTAGATCCTTTAATTTTTCTTTGATAATCACTATTTACAATAACAAAAAGTCTATCTCCGTGATTTTGTGCATTTAAAAAATATTCAATATGTCCTTTGTGTAATGGATTAAAATACCCTGATACAATTATTGCTTTTTTCATTACTATACTCTATTATAATCATCATCAATTCTTACGATGTCGTCTTCTCCAAAATATGAACCAGTTTGAACTTCAATAAATTTTAGAATTGAATCAGAATTATTATAAATTCTATGTTTAGACTTTTTATCAATTTTAATACAGTCACCATACTTAAGAATATTTTTTTTACCATCGATAATAATTTCTCCTTTACCTTCAACTATTGTCCATACCTCAGATCTTTTGTTATGATATTGATAACTTAGTCTTTGACCTGGATTAACTTCAATCATCTTAAGCTTAAAATTAGACTCATCTTTAATAACAGTGTATTTACCCCAGGGTCTTTTTGATTTTTCCATTACTTTAATAATTAATCGCTTGAATACAAACTGATGTGAGATTGATTTGTTGGAAGGCTTGATGATAAATAAAAGCTTACTTTTCTTCCAATTAGATTTTCTATTTTTTGCTCTAACTGTGATATATAATTAAAGTTTAAATCTTTTCCTATCAAGAAAACCTCGATATTACCAGAGTCAAGACCTTTTGCATAATCGCCAATAAGCAAAATATGCTGAACATTACCCATTCTATCTAGAACAACTTCAACCAAGTCTTCTAAACCTAAATGTTTAAGTACAACTTTTCTTAAGGTTTCATATAATGGGTGGGAAGCATTAACTCTATATTCTACTTTGTTGTCTTGTTTTAATTTTTTTAAATAACCTGCTCCATGTAAGTGATTTAGCTCTTTTCTAATTGAGTTGGTAGATTCTCCCATCTCATTAGCCAGGCCATTTAGATACCCTCGATTTGCTTGAGAGATAAAAAACTTAAGCAAGAGTCTTAATCTTGTTTTAGATGTTATTAGTTTATTTAACATGTTAAACTATTATTAAGTTACAAAAGTACTTAATTTATGATAACTTTGCAACTAAAAAATAAATTTATTAACTGTTGTTAAATTATTAATTATCAATGACATTGGTTTTGGATAATATAAAATCTACTATTTTTTTTGATGAATTTCCTTCTGTACAAAGCGTCTCCCTCTTAAGCTTTTGAATAGAATCCCTTTCATCAAAACTATTTAACAATCTGTTTGTCTCAGATAATAATGTTTGAATATTTTTCTCATCAATAACACTTCCTAAAACTTTTTCAGCTTTTTCATCCCACCTTTCCTTAAGGGAAGAGCACTCATACTCTTGTAAATCATCATTATTAATTTTAAGAGTAATAACTGGCCTAAAGGTTAAGAAAGAGAAATCAAACCTGATTGAGGATGTGTCAGAAATCAGCAGGCTAGCTTTTGAAAAGGAATTTAAAGGATCCTTTGATTCATCCCAATGAACATTAGGTAACGCCATACATTTGGTCTTAAATTCTTGAATGAACTTTTTTTCGGAGTAAAATGATTGAGGGTGTGGTCTTATAATAATTTTTTTGTTTTTTAAAGTCCTCAAAATATTATGTCCATACTTTTTCAATAAACCCTTTTTTCCCCATGAAGAGGCAATTAAAATAGTTTCTTGATTAATAAAATGTAGATTAAAGCTTCTTAGAAAAGAATCATAGTATGGAAGTCCAACTGAAACCATTTCCTCAATCTTTGTTGCTCTTTGTTTTGTAATTTCCTGAATTGATTTCTTTTGAAAATCACCCACATTTAAGATTATGTCATAATTGTCTAAAGAACCCTTTCTATAATATCCAATGTCACTTATTGAATGCCATATATGAACTAAATACTCAGCATTTTCGGGTCTTTGTAGAGGAAAATTTTTATTGCCAATATTTGGAGTAGTAGAAAGAAGAACTTTAGTTTTAATGTTATTAAATCTTAGAAAGCCCAGCGCTCCAGAACCTAAAAACAAGGGGGTAATATATTCGCTTTTAATTGTTAAAAGCTCATCACTAGTATCCAGGGTATAATAGTTAAAATAAACTTTTCTTTTTATTAGTTCTTTTACTATTGGCAAAAAAGTATTTAAATATTGGTTGCCCTCTGAAAAAATGACAATTTGAGAATATTTTATTCTTGACGAAAAATTGCGAATTATAAGAAACACAATTAAAGAGACCAAAGCTATAATTAATATGATTATTGAAACAATTGACATTTTTTCAATTTAGAGATTCTTTTATGAATTTTAGTGGATTTATTTTAATAGGATTATTTTTAAGCCTCTCAATGTTGATGCTTTTCGAATATAGGTTAACATTAAGGTTTTTGATTTCATTTAAACTTAATACAAATCCTAGTTTAATTTTTAACTTAATAAAAAAAACTATTAACTCTTTTTTATTGGACACTTTTAAAATTTCCATTAACTTTTTTTTGTTTGGGCCACTTATGGAGCTAAAGTTAAGATCAATAAACCTGTCAAAAAGAACAGATACTGCTTCACCATGACAAATTCCATGGTTTATAGTTAAATAATAACTAAAAGCATGAGGCGCAGTTGTCCTTGTTATGTTTATAGCTCGACCTGAGAGATGAGAAGCCATCAACAGGTTTTTTCTGTTGTTGTATGATAAGCTCTGTATGTTTTTAAGACATTTAGAAATTAGAGAAATTGATTTAAGAGCATATTTTGAGCTTTCTTTTGTATTGTGGATAGACCACAAAGATTCTATTGACTGACAGAAAGAGTCCATTACGGAGCAGTAGCTGTTTTTACCCGTCAAATTCAATGTGTATTGATGATCTAAAATTATCTCGTTAGGCAATATTTCTTGAGATTGTATAGAAAACTTGATGTTGTCTCTATATAATACTGCAAAACTTGTACTTTCTGATCCAGATCCAAAAGTTGTAGGAACACAGACGTGATATACTGATGAGTTAATTTTATGCTTATCAAATATTTGAGAAAACTTACCTAATAAACTTCCTACTGAAATAGCTTTAGCGACATCAATAACAGTTCCGCCACCATAGGAAATTATAAAATCATATGATTTCTTTTCAGTAAAATTTTTTATCTCTTTGAAGTCTGGGTAATCTTTTGAATAATTCCAAAGAGTTGTTTGATATTCTAATTGTATTGTTTTGATATAATCGTAAAAAGGACTTTTTAAATACGAGCTCTTTCCAGTAACAATTAATATTGAGCTTGGTGATTTTTTTTTTACTATTTCTAAAACATTAATCTTTGATACCATTAAATTGATTTAAAAAAGATTTTTTTTGTTCAATAGGGTTTTCCTTTGGCCTCCCCAAATTAGAGCGGGAGAAGTTTTTAATTTTAATTTCAATCATAGTGGGCCCTTCATTAGAATTGTTAAGACCTTCAATCCACTGTTTAAAAACAATTTCATTGTCTAAAAGAATATACTTTTTATATCCTAAGCTTTCAGACAATAATTTAAAATTTACATCATTAGCAATTGTTGGTTGTCCACCTACTGACTCATGAGAGCCATTATTAAAAATAATATGGTGAAGGTTTTCCCTAGCATTCATCCCTGTTATTCCAAGAGAGCCAAGGTGCATTAATGAGGATCCATCGCCATCAAAGCAAAAAACACGCTTTGTTGTATTATTGGCTATTCCCAAAGAAATTTGATTACAGTGGCCCATTCCTCCGATAGTGAAGAAAGAGGGGAATTGATAATTGTTCTTGACTTTAGCTTCATAAACCTCTCTTGAAGTTTTTCCTGTAGTTGATATTATTATATCATCAGACCGTAAGCTTGAAAGGATTGCACTTATACATTTTTCTCTTTCAAGAACATTTTGATTATTCTTAGGCTGATAGTCATATTTGGTAAAAGTGTTTTTTTTAACTAAAATCGCTACTGACTTTTTTTCAATTTTAATTTTTTTTATAACTCTGGTAATTTGAGTTATCGACTTTATTGTGTCTGCTTCAAGCACTTCATATTCAATTTCTAAAAGCTGTAATAATTGCTCTGTTATTTTACCTTGAAATTTATGCTGGGGTTCATCAATCTTTCCTGGCTCTCCCCTCCAGCCAATAAACAACAACATAGGAATATTAAATACAGATCTATGAGATAATGATACATAAGGATTAATTATATTTCCTAAGCCAGAATTTTGCAGATAAACTAGTGGTGTTTTTCCAGTAGCTAAATTATATCCAATTGACAAACCAACAGCGCTCCCTTCATTCGTGTTAATAATATGATTTTGAGGTTTTGTGTTGTCTGTAATACAAAAACAAAACTCTTTTAATAAAGAGTCAGGAACTCCAGTGAAAAAATCTACTTCGTTTTTTACTATTGTATTATAGAACTTTAAAGTATTAATCATTTTGTTCCTGGAATTAATGTTAATATTTCTTTGATTGGCATACAAAGTTCATCGCACTCTAATGATCTTTCATTTTGAAGAATCGATTCTGCAACTTTTTTCATTGCAGGATAGGAAGCCCTAAGCATGTGGTTAGCATAGATAACAATGTTAGCCCCCCAGCTTATAAAATCTGATTCTTTTATATGATTATATGTTGAAGGGACAACTATTATCGGGGTATTAGAGTCATGCTGTCTGAATCTTTTGCAGAAAGATTTTATATCTTTTCCTGTCTTCTCTTTACTATGAATCATTATTCCATCTGCTCCTGATTTTACATATGCTTTAGATCTTTTAAGGGCATCGTCTATGGCTTTTCCAAGAATAAAGCTTTCTATTCTAGCAATTATCATAAAATCGGTGGTTACTTGAGATTTTTTTCCAACTTTAATTTTGTTCGAAAAGTTTTCAATTGAGTCTTGCGTTTGCTTTATATCTGTTCCAAAAAGCGAATTCTTTTTTAAACCTTTTTTGTCTTCAATTATGATTGCTGATACCCCTAGCCTTTCAAGAGTTCTGACAGAAAATGCAAAGTGTTCGGTTTTTCCTCCTGTATCTCCATCATAAATCAATGGTTTAGTTGTAGTCTCTAGCATATCATTTATTCCTTGCAGTCTAGCAGTTAGGTCTACAGCTTCAATATCAGGTTTTCCTTTAGATGTAGAATCAGTTAAACTGCTTGACCACATTCCATCAAATTCATTGAATTTATTGTTTAACGCGACTCTTGTTTTTTCAACAATAAGACCTGTTAATCCTGAATGTGATTCTAATATTCTAACAATCTCTTTAGACTCAATAAGTCTTCTTAAAAGACCTCTTCTTACATCCGGAGTAACCCCAATTTCCTTAATCTTTTTGTTTAAAAGAGAAGAATTGATTCCTTTAGTGTAAGGAACATCAATTAACTGCCCCTTCCAATCTTTCAGGATGTTGATCACAGTGTCTCTTGTTTGTTTTTGTATTCCTTCTTTCCAGTCATCGCCATGAACAACAAAATGCGGCTTTAATTTTGTTAAATTTTGAGTATAATCTAGCGACTCTTGTTTAATAACTTTTTTAACACCTTTAATGTTTTCAACAACCTCTTTTCTTTGATTATAATTTAAATATGGAAGCCGTTTATATGATGCTATTGCCTTGTCTGTTAATAAACCAACGGTTACATCTCCTAGCTCCGCGCCCTTTTTAATAATATTTAAATGACCAGGATGAATTATATCAGCCGACATGGCTATATATACTTTTTTCATGACTTTAGAGTTTCTGTTTAACAAATATCCACTTTATAATTGTTAAATAAAAGTTTAATTTAAAAACTACAATTTTTTTATAGCTAAAAATCTTTTGTTAACTTTACGCAATGATTTTTCTTTATATTGATCCTGGAACAGGAATGATAATACTACAGATACTTCTAGCTGCACTTGCAAGTATTTTAATTTTTTTCAAGAAAATCATGGCAAAAATCAAATCGTATTTAAAAAAAAAATAGATTAAATTTTTGAAAACATTTGTTCGTCTTTAAAAAACGACTTTTAACAATGGGTTTAACAGGACTGTCCAAACAAAAATCATTAACCTTTCTGTTGCTTCCGTTTATTACAAATTTTTTTATTAATGAATCTTCGATTGCTATTGTTGCATCATTTCTTTTGGTTTTTTTACTGATCGATGTTTTTGTCTTCTCAAAATTAAAAAACAACCTGCTCTTGTTAGCTGTTTTTGTTTTTCTTTCTGTATTTTTCTATTCTTTTATTCTTTACTATGACACGCAACATGTGCTGCACAATTTGCGGTTTAGATATTTTTTAGTGATATTATCTGTGTGTTTTTTAATTGTATTTATCGCTGTTGTTTATTATAACCTTTATCAATTTGTAAATGTTTTTTTATTGTTTTTTTCTCTTTCTTTCTTGCTTCCTATTGCTTCAGGGCAACACAATCGTTCTGTGTTGTTAAACAATCTGAACTTTAAGCCTCTGCAAAAAGACTGGGGTGAGATTGAAAGCTCTAATGCTCCCTTAATTCTAGTTATCTTGGATGAGCTTTCGTCTGGGAGTGAAAGTTTTTTATATTCTAAAGACTCTCTTGACTTGAGTGTGTCTGAAAACTTTAAATCATTAGGGTTTGACGTTATTGATGATTTTCCTTCTCTTGCACTGTCAACCAAGTTTTCTCTTCCTTCTATTTTTAATTTTAACCTTCACAGCTCTAACAATGAGCTAGCAAGGATAGACTCTATTGAAAACAATATTAGAACTGTCGCTTCGTACGATTTTCTTTACAGAAACAGTCTGCTTTTAGACTCTTTAGAATCCAAAGGGGTTTCTTCTGTTAATTATGGGCTTGCTCCAATGCCAAAAGCAAACAACCCCAACGAAATATACCCATGGTTTCCTAGAAAAAGTACTGATAGAATTCTACCAATTATTGAGGGCCCTTCTTTTTTAAACCGACTTTTAAATTATACTGTAGTTAAAAACATATACTTTAAATATCGTTTTAGCTCTATTGATGTCATGCTTAACCACAATGAAGAGGTTTGGAAGAGCTTATCCTCAAAAGTTTTTGAAAAAAATCATTTTTACCACTACCACTTGATAGCGCCACATTTCCCTTATTATGACAGAGAGACAATCAGTGAAGAGCAGCAAGTACTCAAGGATATGGGGGGTGCATACAACCCAAAGGGCACCACTTGGTATATAGGGCACAGAAGATATGTTTTACAAAAGCTTTTTAGTGTTCTAAAGGGTAAAAATCTAGACGGCCTAAGGATAATTATTACTAGTGATCATGGTTTTAGGCATGATGCTGATATAAATCCATACTCTACTATGTTGTTTTTGAAAGGGTTTAACAAAAGATTAAAGGTTGAGTCTGTACAAAATGTCGGGTACTTAATAAACTTGTCGTTTTAATATTTAGGTTATTTAGCATAGACATCTATTAATTAAATCAAAACGTTTTTCAATTAACTAAATTTTCTAAATATTTAGAAGGTTTAAAACACTTTAACATAATATGATACTATATTGTTTGAATTTGTTTTTTTTAGTCTCAAGGTATAAGTAAAAAGTGTTGTGTTGTTTTTTTTAAGTAGTTTCTATAAATACTTTTCGCCAATTTCTCTACTTCTAATTTTTGTTGCAGGAATTCCATACATTATTTCACACTCACCACAGTTTTTCATTAACAAGGATCCAGCCCCTATTATAGTGTGTTTTCCAATTGTGATATTGTGATTTATAGTTGTTCCTATAGAAACACATGCAAAATCTCCTACTGTCACGCTTCCTCCAATTACTGAGTTTGGTGCGATACTTGAAAACCTCCCCATCCTGCAATCGTGATCAACACTGGAGTTTGTGTTCAAAATTGTAAAATCTCCAATTTCTGTCATTATATTTACAACTACGCCCGCCATTATGACAACCCCATCTCCAATTTTAACATTACTACTTATTTGAGCTGATGGGTGAATCAATGTTGCAAATGATATTTGTTTTGAAATTTTAATTAATTTCTGATAAATGGTATTTCTAACCCAGTTATCCCCAACACCTATAAAAAGCTTAAAATCACCATGCTTATTTAGTAAGGGATTTAAATCTTCGTCACTTCCTAAAACTTCGTATCCTAAAATTTTTTGCCCTTTCTCTTTAAAAGGATCTAAAAACCCTATTAATTCATATGTGTTTTGTTTTTGAACAATGTCGATAATTACTTTTGCATGTCCTGAAGTACCAACTATAACTAGCTTATCCATTCTTAAAAATAAACATTTAAATTATACCTTACAAAACTCTGACTTTTATTAACCTGTTTGAACCGCTTTTAAAATTAAATTTAATGGAAGCTTTATAGTTTTTAACTTAAAAGTTATTAATAAATTTATGTATATTAAAATAAAAAAAATAATTATGAAAAACGTTGAATTACTTAAGCCTGAGTGTAATCTTGATACTGTAAGAGATGGCAGAGGTGGTATATTTACTTTTTATCCAGAAGATCCAATAGTAGAAATAAATTTTAATATTGTTAAAGCTGGAAATATAAGAGGGAATCATTATCATCCCGAGTTTGACGAATATTATGTTCTAACTAATGGTGAGGGTGTTTTGATATATAGTGATAAATCAAATAATGATAGAGAAGAATTCTTATATCTTTCAAGAGGTTCATGCACAAGAACTAATAAAGGTGTAAGTCATGTTTTTAGGGCAATATCAGATTGCACCCTAGTAGTTTTACTTACAAAAAAATGGAATGATTGTGATGTTCCAATAGTTCATGAAAATCTAGGAATGGGAGATGGTGACCATGGTGATCCTAATTCACCTTTTAATAAAACATAATTTATAAACACAGAATGTCTTTAAAGCTTGGATTAATTGGTTGCTCAAATGTAGCGAAGAAAAATTTATTTTCTTACTTAAGTAATAATCATAATTATCAGCTATGGTCAATAGGGAGCAGATCTTTAGATACTGCATCAGAATGGGCAACTAATTATGGCGCAAATATCTTTGGTGGTTATGATGATGTTTTAGATAGTGGAATTGATGTTGTGTATATCTCTTTGCCTATCGGGCTTCATGAGGAATGGTCTATAAAAGCGGCTGAAAAAGGGATTAATATAATTTGCGAGAAATCTCTAACAACATCATATGAATCTGCAAAAAAAATAATAAGCGCGTGCAAAAAAAATAATGTTAGAATAATGGAAGCATTTTCATTCCGTTTTCATCCTCAACATATAAAATTTAAAGAGCTTGCTAAAGAAAAATCTAACAAAACAGTTAACTTTTATGGTAATTTTGGAATGCCATCTTTCCCTAAAAACGATATTCGTTGGAATAAAAGTCTCGGTGGTGGGGTTCTTAACGATGTTGTGTGTTATCCAATATGTGCATCAAGAATTTTTTTCGAATCTGAGCCAAGAAGTATATTTAGTAAAATGATTATTGATGAAGAATCTCAGGTTGATATCAAGGTTGATATTATGGCAGAATTTTTTGATGGTGCAGTTGCATATTTATCAGGTGGCTTTGATCTCTACTATCAATCTAGGTACCATATCTGGACTGACCAAATGAAGCTCGAACTTCACAGAGCTTATGCAGTCCCTTCGAATTACAAAGCCAAATTAGTATTGGATATTAATGATAAATTGTCCGAGTTTTTAATTGATGAAATAAATCAATTCGGACTAATGTTCAATAATTTTTATGAGGTTTTAAAAGAAGGTAAAAAAGAGTTTTTTAATTATGAAATTGATATTTTAAATCAAGCTAAATTTATGGAAGCTGTTAGGATTTCAAACAATGAGGATAGAGCAGTTCTTTTATCTGAGATAAATTAGAGACATTTAAAAACCTATTTTTTACTATCTATAATTCTAATGATTATTGCCTAATGCAGATTAGAAAAGCTCAGCCTTCAGATTTTAAATGTTTAGTTGAAATATTTACTTTAAATATTCCTAAATACTTTCATAAAAAAGAATTGGTTGACTTTAAAAATTCAAAACATTGTGTAATGGAGGTAAAATATAAAACTGAATTTATTTCTCTTTTAATGAATTAAATCGAAGTCCAGCCTCCATCAACAGCTATATTTTGACCTGTTATATATTTTGCATCATTAGATAATAAGAAAGTAACAAGCGGAGCAATGTCATCAGGGGTCCCCATCCTTTTCATAGGAACTTTATTATTATAATTTTCAACAAATTTCTTATCCTGATTATTATAAATTCCCCCAGGGGATATACAGTTTGATCTTACATTGTATTTCCCATAATAAGATGCGAGGTATCTGCTTAAATTTATAACTCCACCCTTTATTGCAGAATAAGCAACAGGTGCATTAATATTTGTGCCTTTATAAATAGTAAAGTCATTTCCAACCATACCATAAATTGACGCAATATTAACTACTGATCCAGATTTCTGTTTCTTCATAATTTCTAGTACTGGTTTTGAAATTTTAAAAACATGACTTAATTGAATCTCTATATTCTTGGAAAAGGATTCGTCACAAACATCTTTTAATTCATTGGGCCAGTCTTTTGTTCTTGGATATGCATTATTAACTAAACCATTGATTTTACCATAATGGTCTAGAATTTTTCCAATGCATTTTTTTATTGATTGTGAATCTGTTACATCACAATTGATTGTTCCTCCTTCAAGATTATTTTCACACTTTATATCTAAGTTGATTGGTATCCCATTATTTAATCTTATATTATTGATTATCTCTTTCCCTAGTAGTCCTGAGCCACCAGTAACTAAAATTATATTATTTTTTAAATTCATAGTATCATATTAAGTAATTGTTTCGACTCCAATAAATTATTAATTTTTTTGTTTTTCTCCTTTAGTGAATCCAGCCAAAACTCCATTTGACGTTCATAACTTTCTGCCATTAAATCCCCCTTTAATTGTAATAATTTCTTATTAACATGCAGATCAGTAATAGTCCCCTTTACAAAGTCTACCTCAAGAGTGTTTTTATCTGTAACTATTTCCAGTATTCGTTTTTTATCCTTTCTAAAATAGTTTAATGTAATAGTAGCAGAAAAGTCTTCATATTCAAAAATTAGCTTAGAGGAATCAATACTATCAATTGTAATATTTGATACTTTTCTAAAACTTTTAAGAATTTTTTTTGGTAAGCCAAATAGAAAATGTAATAAATCCGGTTCATGTATTAAATCTAGATGAACGCCTCCTCCCAACTCATTATTTGATGAATATATTTTTTTATGGTTCCCTGGCCTCCAACTAGGCATATAAGAACCATGATAGGCATTGATTTCATAAATTTTAAAATCTGAATTATTTAAAAAGTTTTTCAAATAAATTATTAATGGATGAAATCTCATATTTAATCCTACATAAGTCATCATATGAAATTTGTCAACATTTATTTTTTTTAGCTCTGATCTAGATACACAAAGAGGTTTTTCGACAAATACAGGTAAGTTATATTTAGACAATTTCTCAATATGTTTTAGGTGAAGTGATGATGGACTTGAAACTATAGAAAAATCAAAATTATATTCTGCAACTTCTTCCCATGAATTTAAGTTTACTATATCTTCATAATCTTTTGATTTTTTTGATGATCTTAAAGCATAGAATTTAGTTTTTGGTTGTAATTTTTTAATTACACTAATATGTCTTTTACCAATTGATCCTAACCCAATGATTAATACTTTCATAACTCAAAATCTAGTTTATTACTGTTAATCAAATATTCCATAAAAAGAAAGTCTTTATTATGGTCTAAATCAAAACAAATATGATCTATTAAATATATCCCTGTATTCTTTGTAATAGGAGACTTAAAATTGGTGTCAAAAAAAGATCTTTTATACCAGTAGAATGATGAGTTCATGTCAAATACAATAGGTGCATTTTGTCTTGACTGGATTGGTTCTTTTAGTTTTTTTACAAGCTCGTAGTAACCAGTTGATTCATTTTTCTCTACTACATTAAAATATGGATTTCTGTTGGGATGACTAACTGAAAAAAGGGTTAGCATTTTTTTATCGTTATTTAAAATATTAAAGCCGTTAACTATGTCATCTAAATTTCTAAGTGGAGATGAAACATCTAAATCTAGAATATAATCATATTTTCCATTGAGTAGTTTTTCTTCATATTCAATAAGATCTTTTAAAGTTTCTACTTTACCTGCATTATCATGTGCTAAATTTTTTGGTCTTATATAGTCTGTGAATAATTGATTTTTTTTGGATGTATTTAATATATCTATATCATCTGTTGATAATGCAATCTTAGAATTATACTGTTTACTTATTTTTTTAGCTAAGTCAATAGAATAATAAATAAGGGGTATTCCGTTTAAAGGTTTAATGTTTTTTTTTGGAATCCCTTTAGACCCCCCTCTAGCACAGATTGTTATTAAAATATTCATTGTTCCTAAAGTTTAGAAATTTCAAAATCCATTAACAAATTAACTAAAGATTGAAATGTTACTTTTGGATTCCATCCTATTTTTTCCTTTGCTAAAGTAGAATCTCCCTTTAGCAAGTCTACCTCTGTTGGTCTAAAGTAATATGGGTCTATTTTTACTAATAATCTATTTGATTCTTTACAAAATCCTTTTTCATCTACCCCTTTTCCCTTCCAAACAATTTGCTTTCCAATTTTTGCAAAGGCTAAACCTACAAATTCACGAACAGAATGTGTTTCACCAGTTGAAATTACAAGATCAACAGGCTTATTTAATTGTAACATTTTCCACATTGCTTCTACGTATTCTGGAGCATAGCCCCAGTCTCTTTGTGCATTTAAATTTCCTAATTTTAATATAGTATTATCATTTTGTGAAATTTTGGAAACTGTTTCAACAATTTTTTTAGACACAAAACTATTTCCTCTTCTTGGACTCTCGTGATTAAATAGGATTCCATTGCATGCAAAAATCCCATATGCTTCTCTATAATTAATAGTAGTCCAGTATGCATATAGTTTTGCTGTGCCATATGGGCTCCTTGGATAAAAAGGAGTGTTTTCATTTTGTGGAGTTTCTTTGACCTTGCCATAAAGCTCACTTGTAGAAGCTTGATAAAATTTTGTTTTATCAGCTAAACCATTCTGTTTAATTGACTCTAGAATATTTAATGTCCCAATAGCATCTGTCTGTGCAGTATATCCTGGAATATCAAAAGAAACTCTAACATGACTTTGTGCAGCTAAATGATAGATCTCATCTGGTTGAACTTTTGAAATAATATTATTCATACAAATAGAATCTGTAACATCCCCATAGTGTAAATAAAAATTATTATTTTTTGTTTCACCTATATAAAGATGATCTACCCTAGACTTGCCTTCTAAACTTGATCTTCTAATTGTTCCGTGTACTTCATATCCTTTCTCTAATAGAAATTCTGACAGATAACTTCCGTCTTGACCTGCTACTCCAGTAATTAATGCTTTTTTCATAATTTATAATGTGGTGGTTATTAATCTACAAATTTTGTTTTGATTTTTTTCACTCAACCCAGGGTAACTTGGTAATAAAAGTCCTAGTTCAAAAACCTCATTTGCAATATTACAATTAGATTTTCTATAAAATGAAAGATTGTCTATAGGCGTAAAAAAGGGACGAGTTTCAATATTGTTATCTAAAAGTTTCTTTACTACTTTTTCTTTTTGTCTTTTAGTCTTAAAAACTACAGGTGTAATCCAAAATGATGGTTTAGTATATTCTAATTTTTCAAGAAATTTAACCTTCCCCATTAACAATTGTTGGTATTTATAATATATTTCTGCTTTTAACGTAATAATTTCATCGATTTTATTTAACTGAGCACATCCAATTGCTGCCTGAATGTTTGTCATTCTATAATTATAGCCTAACACATCGTGAAAAAATGGTTTTTCAGAATTTCCTTGATTTTTAAATTGGGCAATTTTATCATAATGTTTTTTATTATTACATAAAACCATGCCTCCCTCACCAGTCGTAATTGTTTTATTACCAAAAAAAGAAAAAGTAGAAATATCACCAAGTGTTCCAGACATTTTATTTTTATAACTAGCTCCAAATGATTCTGCAGCATCTTCTATCAAATACAATCCATACTTGGATGCAATCTTTTTTAGTTTATCATAATTACATAAAAATCCATAAACATTAGTATATAATATTGCTTTTGTTTTTGAGGTAATTTTTTTTTCTAATCTGGAAACATCAATATTTAAATCAGTCTTATTAATTTCACAAAAAACTGGTTTTGCACCAACATATAAAATTGCATTTGTTGTAGCGACATATGTAAAGTTTGTTGTAATCACTTCATCTCCTTTTTTAATGTCTAGTGCTAAAAGTGCAAGATGTAAAGCATTAGTTCCATTTGAAGTAGCAGAACAATAATTTGCTTTAGTATAATTTTTAACTAAATCTTCAAATTTATTAATATAAACCCCTTTAGATGATATCCAAGTTGTTTCCATACAATCCACAACAAGATTTTTTTCATTGTGATCTAAATAAGGTTCATATACTGGAATTTTATTCATTATTTGTAAATTTTAATTTTGCGAATTATTGTAAAATACTTATTTGTTCACGGATTTGTTTAATATTTATATTTTTAACTTCAATAACATGATTCCATAAATGAAAGTAATCCTTAAACTTAAGGAACCAGTAATCATTTGTTAAAATATTATTTGAGTCAATTAGGCCATTGTTATCACTATGATGAATTGCCCTTATGTGATTTAAGACTTTATTTACTTCAGCATTTAGGTCTAAATTTAATGTAGAAGATGAGACTTTTAAATGGGCAGTGTCTAGTAAAAGTCCAAATCGACTATCATTGATTATATCAAAAATGTAATTAATTTCATCAGAAGTGCAGCATAATAACGAATTATCATAATTATTATTTACATAATTATTTTTTGAAATAACATTATTTTCTATGTAAAAATCAACTCCTAGTAAATTAGCTTGAGATAAAATTTGTTTTAACGAATCTAAAAATATTTCAATATGATTAGATCTGTCATAGTATTTATCAAATTTAATAAACCCCCCTAGACTATCAGGTTTTGGATCAACACAAAATCCTGAATGTGCTGCATAAAACTTTAGATTATTTTTTGCAGAAACTTTTAGATTTGAAATACAATGCTCGATAGATGCTTGTTGAATCTTTTTATCTGAGCTTGCCAAATTAATTACAAAAGAATTTTTTGGTGCAGGAAAATAGTTATGAATTAGCTTTAAACCTTTTTTGAATTGATTAAATATATTAATGTTAGATGAGTCATACGGTAACCCTGAGCTAAATTCAATATTTAGACTATTCTGCTCAGCTATTTTTACTATATCCGATATAGATGACCCTGAAAAACTAATTGAACTTATAAATATATTTTTATCCATTAATATGATTTAAGTTTGCCAACTCATCTCTCGCTACATCTTGTTCTAATTGCTTTCCAATAAAAAGATCAACATCATTTGGAGGAAGGCCTTTCATTGGTCTTTTAAACGCAAAATCTGTCAATGATAGAATTGTTCCTTGAGATAAATTATTTCTGTATACCAAACTTCTTTTTATTCCAAAAATATTTTCTTTTTCAGATTTTGTGGGTTCTTTTTCAAAAGTTCCTAAAGATTTTTCTATTTGACGTATTCCATTTACTAATTCTTTAAATCCTTTTGGATCAAGAGAACATAGATGATCAGGACCTGGAAGAAGATTGTCTAAGGTAAAATGCTTTTCAATCGCAAAGACTCCTTTCGCTACTGCTGCAAAGCATGCATAATTGTTAGTTACATGATCGGAATAAGCAACTTCAATATTAGGGATACTCTTAAAGCTTTCTATTACATTGATATTTGCTTCAGTAATTAATGAGGGGTAATTTGTAGTACACTGGAATATAACAAGTTTAGCATTTGAATTTATAGAAATAGTATCAACAGCAGATTTAACATCTGACATAGTTGACATTCCAGTAGATAAAAAAATAGGCTTCTTCGTTTTCGATACATAATCCAAAAAGGGCAATTCTGTTAGTTGACCTGAAGCAATTTTAAATGCATCAACATTTAATTTCATTAAAAAATCGACATCTTCAAAGCTATAAGGAGTTGACATAAAATCAATTTTCAATTTTTGTGCATGTGACATTAAATCTATATAATCATTATAGTTTAACTCAAGAGACTTTAGCATATCAAATTGACTTTCATTTTTATCTGTAACCTTAAGTTGATAATCTGCCTTTGGGGCATATTTTGTAAGTAAATTTTCTGCTCTAAAAGTTTGAAACTTTACACAATCTGCACCAGCCTTCTTAGCTTCTTCAATGAGCTTATGAGCAATTTTAATATCTCCATTATGATTAACTCCTGCCTCAGCAATTATATATGTTTTCATTATAGATGATTTTCTAATCCAGAATATAAATTTATTTTTAAGTAACAAAAGTACTTAATTTATGTGTAATTTCAAATTTTTTCCTGCAAAATAGATTATACTTCTAATTTTTAATAATTATAATGATTGTGAGTTTGTGAATAAGTATATCATCTATTATAAGTAAATTTATCTAATTTGCATTGGATATGGGTGTTCTTATAATATTAATATCATTTTTATTAAGTTTATTTTTTCTAAGCTATTCACAAAGATTTTTTCTTAAAAAAAATTTTTTTGATCCTATAAATGCGAGATCTTCTCATACTGGAATTGCAACTAGAAATGGCGGTATTTCAATTTATTTAACTCTGTTACTAATATCAGTTTACTTTTATTTGAATAGCACCGCAATATTTGATTACTCATATTTTATACCCTTGAGTATCCTATTAGTTGTTGGATTGTATGATGATATTTATGATGTAGATTTTAAGCTTAAATTTCTTTTTCAAATTATTATAGCAAAAATTTTGATTGATAGTGGATTTATAATTGATAATTTCCACGGTACACTAGGTATATATGGATTAAATAGAATTTTTGCTCAAGTTTTTACAGCATTTATTATAGTTGCAATAATAAATTCAATAAATTTTATAGATGGTCTAGATGGACTTGCGATTTTGGTAATTTCAGTATTTATTATTCTATTTGAATTCTTTTCTATAAATCAAACTGAATTCCAAACTATCTCAATTATTTTATTAGCATCATTTATGCCTTTATTATATTTTAATTACAGGTCAGAGAATAAAATTTTTCTAGGTGATTCTGGATCACTTTTCTTGGGGGGAATAGTTAGTATATATCTACTAAATATTCTATCTAGCGAATATATAATAAAGAAAGAGTTTGACATAAATAAGATGATATTTGTGATATCTATATTAGCTTATCCAATTATAGATATAATAAGAGTGTTTTTTTTAAGATTATTAAATGGTAAATCTCCATTTATAGCTGATAAAAAACATATACACCATATCTTATTGAAAAGATTTAAAAGTCACATATTAACCTCTTTATTTATAGTAGTTTCGTCGTTACTATTTACGATAATTTTACAATTATTATTTTGAAAATTTTAAATTAAGCAATAATGAAAAAACTTTTATTACTAAGTGTTTTATTTTTTTTGATTACATGTGGTAGTCCTGAAAATTGTGAAACAAAGATTATAGATGGTTTAGTTTATAAAAATGAAAAATTATATACAGGGAAATGTGCGTATTATGATGATAATAATGGCGGAATGATTAGTTCACATCAATTTAGTAATGGTAAATTTCATGGCAAGTGGAAGTTTTATTATCCTAATGGTCAGCTAGAAACAGTTGGGAAATTTGATAATGGTCTAAGAATTGGTGTATGGAATTATTATCATAAAAATGGTAAAAAAAGTCAGGTATCAACATATTTAAATGGAGAAAAAAATGGAGTTTGGAAAGTATATGATGAAAATGGAAACCTTACTGTTGAGCAAGAGTGGAGTGAAGGAATGGCTGTAATAGATACAAATAGATTAAAAAATGATTATCAAGATATAAAAATTGACGGGTATGACGTAAAGCCAATTCTTGTTGATCCCAATTCAGATTAATTACAAAAATTATTATATACTGAAGAAGATCCTCCTGCAAACCCTAATTTACTAGATTTTAGCAAATAATCACAGCCCTTCGAGAGACTATCCAATTCAATAAGCAAGATTCCTTTGTAGAACTCTGATTTACCATCATTAATTTCAAACTCATCTATTACTTTGGAGAAATAATTATGTGCCTTTTCATACTTTTCTGCTAAATAGTAGGAAATAGCTGCATTTTCATAGTATGCATATTCAAATTCTGCTCTTTCTATTGCAAACTCATAATGATCAGCAGCTGTTAAATATTCACCGTCTTCAAAATATTGATCAGCTAAATTAGCAAACGCTGATCCTAGAGAAAGATCTTGTAAGTTAGATTTTGCAACTACTCGAAATCCATCAATAACTCTTTTGTTAAAATTAGGAAATTGATTTTCAAAACGATCAATTAAATCTATTATTTCAGAATCCTGAGGGCCAACTATTTGATATCTAGAGTCAATATATCCTAGCCAATGACTACTATTATTAGGGTCAAGTTCCAATAATAATTCAAAGGACTCTTTTAATTCTAGTGTATCTTTTCTTTGAAGTAAGGTTTTAAAAAATATGTCCCTATGTACATTATTATTGGGTATCCCATTAAAGGCATCCTTAGCATAATAGTAAGCACTATCAAACTCTTCAAGATCAAAATATAAATAACCAAGTTGTGCTTGAGGTGATTTTATGTATGGATTATCTTTTATAGCATCTAAAAATAATCTCTTTGCAGTATCTATGGAATCTGCATTTCTGTAATATCTGCCAACTAACATCTTTATAGGTTGAGTTGGGCCAGAAAGTGAAGGAAAATCTACATCAACTTTTATAGCATTAGATAATGAGTAACGAACCTTGCCTTCGTTAAGATCTGAAATTAGGAATGGCTGAATCGTAGAAGAAACAAAAGCCTTATAATTAGTATATAAGATTAATACAAGAGTTAAGGAAATAAATAAAATTTTAAGTACTCTCATCATTAAAATCAGTTTTAGAGGTTTGCAGCATAGCAACCAAAGTAAACAGTAAAAAAATATGATTTACTGGTCTTGCTATAGGAAAGTTTAACATCGAATCAATAAAAATTGCTGATATAATTAATATATATACCAAGTTTAAGTTATCTAAAACCCCATCCTTTAGTTTTATTGCTATGCGATAAATAGGCACAAGATAAATCATGAGATATAATAGTCCCCCAATAACTCCTATTTCTGCAGTTATTTGTAAAAAGTCATTATGAACATGATATGGTACCGTATATCCAGGAATTGAATTTCGTGAATATTCAATTGACTTAATCTTCCAGCTACCAATACCTATTCCAAATACAGGGTATTGCATTATACTGTTAGAGGCATCTGAATAATATCCTAAACGTTCATTTATTGAGTCATCCTCAGTGTTTAAAGCAATTGAATTAATTCTTGAAGAAATTTCATCAGGATTTTCAGCATTTAAAGTTGAATTCACAAAAAAATACCCAATTAAGACAACAACCACTAATGGGACAGAACGTGTAAAAATTTTTTTATAGTTAAATGATATCATAACTAGAGTCAATAAAGCTAGCGAAAGAAAAGCTGATCTAGTTAATAATATAAATAACGCTGAAAATGCAATGAATAATAGTGCGTATGATAGATAGACTAACCTTTTATCCTTATATGTATATATAATTAAATACACTACCATTATTTTGGATACTATTGAGTTAGCGGCAATATTTATATTACCAGTAAACGTTCTTAAAAAAAAATTATCTCGTTTAAAAGCTTGTTCATCTATCAAGACTCTATCTATAGCATTATATACAATTGATGAACTCTCAATAAATAACGCAGATACTGAAAAAAAAATAAAGCATTTTAAAAAGATCTTTCCAATTGATTTTGATATAGAGTAAATAGCTATAAAAGATAACAGGTATGTTAAATATTGTGAGAAAGAAACAATTGACTCACTTATGTTAATTGCAAAAAAGATTGAAACAAAACATACTGCAATAAATAAAGAATAACATATAATTATTTTTTCTTTTAATGCACTATTAATAGTCGTTAAGAGTAAATTGTTCCTTAATAAATGGGCAAACGTTAACGTATTTAATATACTAAGGAATAAAAATTGAGGCATTATTCTATCCCAAGATAAATATAGATTTAATGTCGATTCCGAAATTAAAAAAAGAAAGAAGTAGAGGGTTAACAGAATTAATTGAAAAACATTTTTCATTCCTTTCGTGTGATATATATCAAAAATAAAAAAACCCTCCATAAAGGAGGGTTTAATTATTATAAAGTTATTAGTTAATTATCCTAACCAAGTAACTCTTGAGAAACTAACAGCAGCAACAGCATTAGAAGTAGCAGCAGCAACTGCGCTTTCTTTCGCTCTCACATCAGTTACAGGCTCTAGTGCACCTGTGTGAAGGTCACCATTTGCCCAAGCTGTGTTAGTTGTTTTAGTTGTAGTTAAAACTTGTGCACCCATCGAAGCAGCAGCTGAAACAGCTGTTGTTACCGTTGGCACTGCAGTATCAGCAGCATTAGCAGTTAGTGTTAGTATCGTTGAAACGCCATCATCAACAGTTGTGTTGTTTGACGTAAGATTACTAGCACCAATTGTCCAATCCATGTTAGCGGCTGAAGTAGCTGTTGTTGTACCAGCAGTTACAGAAGCTGAAATTGTTTTACCATAACCTCCACTATCTTCCTGGTTCATTGTCCAAGCAAGTGCTTGAGAAGCTCCAGTTCCAGTTGTTGGAGATGTCATTGTTGCAACCGCAGAAGCTGAAGCAGTACCACTTGAGTGGTATTTAGCAACCCATGCAGCATATACAGCAGCACCTAAACTTGTTGAAGAAGCAGCAGTAGCTGTTACACTATTAGAACCAACAGTAATAGTAATGTAATCATCAGATCCAAAACCATAGTTAGTAGCAGTGTTTGCAGCAGTTATAGCAGCAGCAGTTGTATATCTTTCACCAAGTACTGAAGCAGATGTTCCTTCAACTACATCTCTAAGAGTTATAGCAGCAGAAGAGTTAGCTCCTCTTTTTGCATCCATAGTAACACCCGCAGATGTTGCTCTTGATAAGTTAATAGCAGATTTAATAGCTTCAATATCAAGATCTTGGTTACCATTTAATGAAAGTGCAGTACCATTACCTGTTAATGAAGTATCAAATAAGTTAACACCGTTAGTTGTAACCTGTAGTGTACCAGCAACAGTTCCAGCGTCATTCGACTGAGCAGTTGGAGTAACAATCATACCATAGATTTGAGCAATGGCACTACTAGCACCAGCAGCAGTATTAGCTGTAGCTGGAGTCATTTTAAGTATTGTCGCTTCGTTAGTTGTTGAAGTACTTGAAGTAGCTCCAATAACATTTAACTGAGTCGTTGTAGTACCAGTTGTTTCAGTATCATCTTCTGTAGAAACAGTATCGAAGTTTACTTGTACTGTATTGTCAGCATCAGCTGCAATTGCAGTTAAGTAAACTTTTAAAGTGTCCATACCAGATGTACCGTCATCAAATGTACCTAGATCACCAGATGCACCATCAGCTTTGTTAGTTTCACCATCAGAGCTGTTAGTAGCTTTTGTAGCAGTTAAATCGTTATCCCACACATTAACAGTAGCAGCAGTAGCACCACCTTGATCATCAAGACCAGTAAAGTCTACTGATGTTAATGCGTCGTTTCCTGTAACTGTAAGAGTAGAAACATCTTTACCTGTTGAGTGAAGAGTTGTTAATCCTAAGTTATCAGTAACAACGAAACTTGCAGATGTATTAGCAGTAGCAGAACCTCTATTCTCCATGTTTGTTGTGTGATTGAAATCAGCAACAGCTAGGTTGTTAGATCCTGTTAAAGAAATACTACCAATCTTAGCACCTGAAGTAATAGTTAAACTAGTTAAATCAGTAGCACTAGAGATAGTTAAATCTGTCATGTTTGCATTAATAGATAATGTTTCAAGATTTGCTTCATCGATGTAAAGATCTAATAAATCACCTGTAACAGTAAGTGTTTTTAAATCAGTACCACCAATAGATCCTGTAGCATTATAGTCTTCTAAATATGAAGTACTATAACCTGCAGCAGCAATAGCAGCATTTGCAGTAGTTAAATCTGGATCCCAGTCATATGCAAAATCTAATGTTGCAGTTACTAAATCAGTTGCACCATCTAAATCAACAGTAACAGCATCAGTAGTAGTTAGTGTTTCAACACCAGCGTTAACGTCTATAGTACCATAAAAAGCAGATACTGTAGCAGCAGCAACGTTAGTTAAGTCTATTTCACCATCAGCAAGTAGAGTCGAAGTAAAAGAAGCTGGACCATTTAAAGTCAAAGTAAGATCTGACTGAGCACCAGCGGCATCCTTGTCATCTAAAGCAGCGATATCTAAAGTAGCACCTTTCTTAGTTGTAATAGTAAAGGCAGCACCATATCTTGCAAGAGAACCTAAATCAACGTTAGTTGCACTTGATAATGCTAATGTGTGACTTGTTTCAGCTGCATCAGCACCTGAAGCAATACTAGTCACAGAAGTCATCGCCCCCATATCAAAAGATGTAATCTTTGTAGAATATGAAGTTGTAATAGTCATAACAGTAGCAGATGCTAATTTCGTAGCAGAAATTGGACCCGCACTAGTAATGTCCATAACAGTAGCAGCAGTCAACTCATTAAAAGTTGCAGCATATCCTGTTGCAGAACCAGAATCATACGTAAACGTAGCATTCATTGTCTTAATTCTATCTATAAATGTTTGGATATCAGTGTCAGCAATTGTTGCATCATCTGTTATCGAAACAGCAGCGTTCATTAAGGCAACTTTGTTCCCTAATGCAAGGGCAGAAGCCATAGACGCAGCACTGTTAACAGTTATAGCGGTAGAATAAACGTTATTAGATACTAATA
>Ga0066836_10000045_pt1 | contig 44445 bp, 21 predicted proteins | sample ETNtaG_18_FD_71568 | JGI IMG/M metagenome (GOLD analysis project Ga0066836, IMG submission 71568) | Marine microbial and viral communities from oxygen minimum zone, Eastern Pacific Ocean - ETNP201302SV91 | ecosystem: Environmental > Aquatic > Marine > Oceanic | place: Pacific Ocean: Eastern... | reverse complement strand
CCATATCCTGTAAATCCAAGTTGTGTATCCTGTTCTCCTTCTGGTATCATTATCTCAAATATTTCTCCACTCATTTCTATGGCCTCCATTTGTTCAACATATATGTGGCTGCCATTCAGAAGTGCCCCTTCTTCTGCTACAATGATTATTTTCATTTCATTTGGATAAGAGCCTGTAGGTACAATTATCTTAGATCTATTATCTTCATCAGTTAATCCCATGGTCTTTAGCGATGTGGCTCTTTTTTCAGAAACAATTTCGGCACCATCGGTAAGGATTAATTTCCCGCCTTCATCTATTTGAATTGTTGAAACAGAATTAAAAGTAATTTTCGAACTAATTGTCAGTTCTCCATTAGAAGTAATAAGGACATTTTCACTAACATTTTGATCAGCCGACCACTCGACTATTTCATCTATAGTTATCCAATTTTCATGATTATCAGCTGAAACCGGATGTATAGTAAGTGCCATGATTGACAGTAATATAACTAAAGTCTGAGTTAGTGCTAGTGTACGAGCCATACCCCCTCGCCCCACTAATAGGCAATGAATTATTGGGCTCCATGTAATGATTCAATGCATGGTTTCATGTCTAGGAGTCTTTTCGAGACACCATGGAAGTTGCTGTAGAACCTTTTTCCCAATCGCCAGATCAAATTTCTTTTTTTGTTAATGTACTATGTGTATTATTGATGTATGGTTCAGCTTATTTGGCTAATACTGGTGCAATGTTATTTGGTAAATGGATACCAGATAGGACTGGTATGTCGGTGGTAATAATCGACGGTGGAAGAAATTATTCTGATGGCCATAGAATATTAGGTGATGGAAAATCCTGGAATGGATTAGTTGGCGGCGGAATATTTAGTGGAGTTCTTTTCATATTAGCTCATAAGTTATGGAATTCTAATGCCTTCAACGCTCCATTTGTTGATCCATTACTCTATGCTGATTCTAATGATTGGTTTTGGCTTTTTGGAGGCGATTATGGTTCTATTGTGGCCGCCTTTATCATGGGTTTCACTCTTGGTTTTGCTTGTATGATTGGTGATATGGCAGGTTCATTCATCAAACGTCGTAGAGGACTAAAACGCGAAGGCGATGAGAGTTCAGAGGCACCATTATTAGACACCATTCCTTTTGCTATTGCAATTTTCCTTACGTCTTTTATTTTATTTGAAGGACAAATTATAACTCACCCAAATATTGTGGAAGAGATAATTTTCTTATTATTAGTTACTCCAATAATTCATCGTTTATTCAATATAATTGGCTACAAATTGGGTCTTAAAGAAGTTCCATATTAGTAAATAATCAAACATGGCCATTAGAATTAGTTAATTCCTTGATTACATTGGCCAACCCATGAAGGGTCTTGATGTCTTGGTTGTAGGAGGCGGAGGTAGAGAACATGCTCTTGTCATGAGCCTTGCGAAAAGCTCCTCTGTAAGTAATGTCCATGCGTCTCCTGGGAACGCAGGTACGGCTATTCTTGGGACTAATCATGAGATTCTTGCAAGTGATATTGAGGGGCTAATACTTCTTGCTAAAGACCTCAATGTCGATTTAGTCGTAGTTGGCCCAGAAGGGCCTTTAGTTTCCGGTTTATCTGATAGACTTAATGAAGAAGGAATTGCATGCTTTGGCCCTAATTCAATCGGTGCCAAATTAGAAGGATCCAAACTTTATGCGAAAGAACTTATGCAATCTTTGAATATACCAACCGCAGGTCTAATAATAGTTGAAAACAAAGAAAGAATAAACGAAGCATTGGACACATTTTCTCCTCCTTGGGTGGTTAAGAGAGATGTTTTAGCAGGCGGTAAAGGCGTAGTCGTTACGGATGTAAGATTAGAGGCATTTACGGCACTAAAAGAAGGTGTAGAATTAGACGGTTTTGTTCTTCTTGAGGAGTTTTTATCTGGTGAAGAGGCTTCTGTTTTGGTAGTGATGGATGAGTCAGGATATGTCTGTCTTCCTGCTAGTCAAGATCACAAACGCCTTTCCGAGGGTGATAGAGGTCCGAATACTGGTGGAATGGGTGCTTATGCTCCAGCGCCAGTATATACTGCTGCTGTTGAACAAAGAACCGTATCAGAAATCATAGAGCCAATGCATCATTTTCTTCGTAATCAAGAAATTCCCTATCGTGGATGTTTGTATGTTGGATTAATGATTGATGAGAATGGTGCACCTAATGTTGTTGAATACAATGTTCGCTTCGGAGATCCTGAGACACAAGTGACCCTGCCTCTGATATCTAGCGATATTGGAGATTTATTGATGTCTTGTGCAGAAGGCCGTATTTCTAGCTATAATTTTACTACACATTCTTACTCTTGTGCCACCGTTGTTCTTGCGTCAGAAGGCTATCCGGCTAAATCAATAACCGGAAGAAAGATAATTGGTGCTAATAATAGGGTAGAAGAAGGGGAAATCTATGCCTTTGTACATCATGCAGGAACCTCAATCTCCTCTTCTGGAGATTTGTTGTCAAATGGTGGTAGAGTGCTTGCAGCAACCGGAATTGCACCAGATTTAGGGACAGCATTAGAGGCTGCATACGAAGTAATTGGGAGCATAAAATTGGAAGGTTCACAATATCGTGCAGATATAGGCCACAGAGCCCTCTGAGACCAATATTAGAGGGTAATTTGATTTACTATCAAAATAGTTGTTCCACTAACGGTTATAACATCCTCAATTTTCGCGGCAACTCTGAGCCTGCAGGCTCAACTATATGGTGATGAATAATGAACGATGATAATGATGCGACTGTTGGCGTATTTTCCAATGAGAATTTACTCCCAGTTCCTGCTGTATTAGCAACCCTAATGGTGCTCTTCTTAGGAACCGAATATGTCGCGAATGGTGGAATAGAGAATGACGGATATGTAGACATCCTGATCTTACCGGTTATCGCTGCTTTTGCCGCGTTTATTGGTAAGGTCTTGAACACATATGGTGAATCTCAATCTAACAGTAGGATTCGTATCTCTTTAACATCACTTGTTTTGATGTTAGTCTCATTTTTGTCTATTGAATTTTCAATTCTTCTACCTTTAGAAGGATTCACTTTTGCTTTTATGAGTATATCTTCCCTAATCCTTGCATTTACAAATAGGAATGAGGAATCTTCTATATTGCTCTCAATAGTCATAGGATTCCATCTAGCGGTATCTAGTGCTGCTAGATATTCCTTAGATGATACTTCATGGGCAGGTAATCCCGATGAGTTGGTTGATGTAGTAAGAAGTTCCATTGCATCAATGTTCTTTGCATCTTGGGCTGCATCAGTGACATTGGGGATTCTAGTAACCTTAGCTATGAGGGGGCGTTTAACAACTCCTGGTAACGGGTCTTGGTTTAGAGACCTCCCCTCATTGATGCCAAAGACTGGTTTGATTACTGCCGGACTTGTTTTCCTTGTCAATCTAATACCTATGGTTTGGCTGGGAACTATCGATGACGTCACATCTTATGATAACCATCTTTATCTCGGTTCAGTATGGGCAATGTTTGCATCAATAGTTGTGATATTTGCAGCATTTTGTAATTCTGAGAGATGGCATGTATTGGGTACTATAGTTTCATTAAATTGGATTATGTATACTCTGGCACATCTTCAAGAAATTGGGAATGAATTACCACTTTCTACACTAAATGAAGATAGTACTGTTAGTATATTCACGTGGTTCTTGTTAGTATTCTGGTTAAATGTGGGAGGGATGATGCTTGCTGGTCGTGGCCGATTTGGTGATATATCTCCTCGCCGAGATCATTCTGATTTCCGTAAATGGTGGAATCAACACTCATATGGCATAATGGTAGGTTTTGCTCTTTTCATTGCATTTGCAGTTAGGACAGGGTGGAATGTACTTCCTGCAATGAATGCATCAGGTACCGGTCTCTGGGATATGTCCGGAGGATCTGACCCTTGGTACATGAAGAGAGTAGTAGATTATGTGGTCGCTGAACGTAGCCATCTAATTATTGATTCAGATAGAGCTTATCCAATGATTGCTATTAATCCTAGGCCACCTCTTTTCTCATGGTCTCTTGCCCTTGGTGGTCTCCTTCTTTCTTGGTTGACAGGAATGTCTTTAGAAACCTCAGTTTGGTGGAGCGTTGCAACTTTGCCCGCTATTTTCGGTGCATTAATAGTTCTACCAATCGCAGGTCTTGCTAGAAAGTTACACAGTAATATGGCAGGAATAGTAGCTGCTTGGCTAATTGCCTTAATGCCTGGTCATATCAGTCATTCTACATTCGGTCTTGCAGATCACGATGCATTTGCTATGTTATTCTTAGCCATTGCATTTTATTATTGGGTCAAGGCAATGGATGAAATTACCAATAAACGGTTATTCAATGTCCCAAGTCTGAGTCCTCTTTACATTGTTGCTGGTATTCGAGAAATGTGGCATCAGAACCCCCGTGTAATGACTAATGCAACATTATCCGGTGTATCATTTGCCATCGTAGCTCTTGGTTGGAAAGGTTTTGTTTATGGACCCGGTATTCTGTTTATTGCCTTCGCATTCCAAGTTTTCTTCAACATGTTCCGCCGAAGGGACAGTTTGCCAATTACGGCAGCAGCCCTACAAATGATGTTGACAGCATTTGTAATACCTTTGCCATTTTACTGTTGGCCTGAACTGAATTTACTATTCGACCCGAGTGGTTTCCAACCAATGTTCTATATTATTGGTTTTACATTGGCTCTAGGCTGGATTTCCTCCTCATACCGTGATAGGCCATGGCTACTAGTACTTGGAAGCACTGTTCTATTAATGGGTAGTATTCTTGCGATACTTTTCATACTTCAGAAATGGAATATATATGATGGATGGGATGTATTATTTACGGGTGGTTTCTACTTCTCTAAGAACAAAATATTTGGAACCATTGGTGAGGCACAAGCACCTAGTCGAGGTGTTCTATTTGCATCATATGGTCCAATTGTGTCTTTGATAGCCATCATTGTCGCTGTAATGTTGTTGTGGAGAGGTGCTAGGAAAGAGAAACAGAGCCAGATTCTTCTTGGATTATGGGTTTTAATTGCAATTTACATGGCTTGGTCTGCTGGTCGGTTCATATTCAACGCTACACCTGCCATATCGGTAGTAGGCGGTATAGGCATTGCAATGATGTGGAATTATGCCAATTTTTCAGGTTTTACTAAAGAATGGCGTAAATCTGGAATTGCAACTCCTAGAACACGTTTCTGGGCTAATTGGTCTGCCTCAAGGAGGCATCCTGGAATACCTGCGGTAATACTTGTTCTGATGTTGGTTTGTTCTCAGCATATGACCTATGGTATAGATTCTGGAATTCCAAGAGGCGAACAATCTGCTTCAGACGTTGATCAAACTATTCATGACATTACTCCAGATATCTTAAGGCAGGAAGTTCTTGGATTTTCTTTGTTAAATAGTGAGAACTATGATGCAAATGGAGATCTTTGGTATATGGGTACATTTGGCCCTGGTTTCAATTCTGGGTCATGGAATATGGCCTATGAATGGCTTTCTGAGCAAGATACTGATGTCAGTTTCTCGGAGCGTCCAGCGTTTGTTTCTTGGTGGGATTATGGTTTCCAAGCTTTAGCCCAAGGGGAACATCCAACTGTTGCTGATAACTTCCAGTCAGGAATTCCAAATAGCGGTGCAATGCTGTTATCATCAAGTCAAGAGGATACATTGGCTCTTTTCATAACTACATTAGCTCAAGGGGACAGAAGGTCTTCTGACTCCCTAGGATTTACTGATGCCTTCCAATCCTTATTACTCGATGGTCACATGACTGAAGATCAATACAACGAATTTAACACTATAATGAGTATTGAGGCAGGGGATTCTGTCAAAGTCCTTAGTCGATCTTTGTCTGTAGTAGCAGTTGATGGTAAGTATGAATTGTTAACTGGTTATGAATTGAATTCAGATGGTCTGCCAACAACCAACCAAGCTTGGTTTGTTCTCGAAGATGGCGAAAGATTCGGAGAAACTTTGGATAATGAGGAAGATGGGATATCAGCATATAATGATGCTAGAAATTCTGTTTCAGATCTTGAAAGATACGAGACCGGAGATAAAAAAGGAGAATTGGTTATTCAGTATTATGATATAGCAGGATACCGATATACTCCTGATTTAATTGATGACTTCGATGACGTCTCAACAGCTCTTCATCGAGTTAATGCAAAACTCGCATTGAGTAGGGCGATGCTTCTAGAAATGTTCGACTCTACTGGAATCAACTCCCTCTATCACGATATTTCTACTAATCTAAATTATGAAGTCCAGACTTACGAAGGCCCTCTAGGGGAGACAATCTCAAGAAATAATGAGATTAGATATTTTGCAGTAGACAACCGTCTCTATCCTCTTGGTGGCCAGTATTATGAAGATTATAGTTATCATCAAGGTCAAACTACTGGAATATTCCACGCACCAACTTCATTGTCGGGATTAGAAACAGAGACATATATCTCATCACTTTATCAGACACAAAGAGGCGATGGACCAATTATTCCTCGCAGTGCGGAAGAGTATAATTCAGAGTATATGGACGATGTCATTCGTCAACAATCTGGAGCTTTAACCGATGTTAATGAGATGATCCGAATGATTGACATTGATTACCAACATCAGCCTGAATTCTTTGAAACAATGGTTGCCCGTATTTATGTTGGATATGGGACTTCGACCCTTGGTCTACCAGGAAATGCTGAACAACCAGCTCCTCATTTCTATACCTCTGGCACTCCAGGATCATACTTGGAAAATGCATATCCTCTCCCTGGTGCAATGATGAATCATATGGTTCTGTCTAACTGGTATCATCCAGATTGTGAGTTAGATGATAATGGTGATCCTCTTGATTCTGACTGTTCAAATCTTGGTATTGGAAGCGCTAATACTCAAGTCAAGATAATGAAATACTACAGTGGGGCTACAATTGAAGGAACCGTTGAATTAGACGGTATAGGCCCGGTCCCTAATGCACGCATTCTAATCGAACGTGATGCATTCAGTGGAGATGAGGTAGAAATTGATGGCCATGTTACAGATAGAGATCAGAGGACTTATTGGATTCCTATAGGAACTACGGATGCTGATGAGAATGGTGATTATAGTTTCACAGTACCTGCAGGTAAGATACGAGTCTCAGCGTTCTTTGGAGAATCTGATTTAGAGTCAGCACGAACTCTAATAATGACTTCTAATGTGGGGCAAACTCTTGGCGACATATTTGAGAGCGAGACTTCAGATGTTCGTTCTCTAAATCCAATAACTGGTATATTAGGAAATGTTTCGGGAGCAACTTGGTTATCTGAGACTATTGTAAATGTCTCAGGACTCGATGGCCATAGTAATGGGGAATCAATAATCTCTGCACCTATAGTCGTTGAACCAGCCTCTTCCACAGGTCGTCTAGTTTGGTCCGGTTCTGAGTTATTCGCGGGCGATTCTTTAGATGATGCTTCTATCGAATTATCACCTTCATGGGATATGATTGATACTGAACCTTATCTTCTATCAATATCTAATGGTTCTATAGAGGGAGATGATTTGAGATTCGAGGGGACTGGAGAAGTAACATTCACTGGAGAAGGGACTGTTATTACTCAAACTACAGCAACAATTACGAATTTTACAGGTTATTATACACAAACTGTATTCAATAATCACAGTATTACTGGAGATGGTGAGTTCGCAGGTAGAGGATTACTTGATGGAATAATATACGATGCTGACGTTTCCGATGACAATCGTGCCGATATCACAAACATTACTGTTCCTTGCGATGTCAATGAAACAATGCCTGAGAATTCGAGCTTATGTATTCAATCGGATGGTCTGATTCTTATGGACACTGACTCGGTTAACGCAAGTGGACGCTTTACTGCAAATGGTGTTGCATCCTTTACTCAGAAACTTAACCAATCAACTTTCATTGGTTCCGGAGTATTCTCTACAGATACAACTAATGATTCACCAAGTTATGGAACTATTAATGGAACAGGAACATTTACTGGCAAGGGAGTATTTAGTGGCGTAATGGTTCGTCCAGGTACATTCCATGTAGTCGATGCAATACCTGGTTCTTATGATGTATCTGTTATATTTAGTGATGGCACATCAGTAGAAATTAATGATGGTTATAGCATATCTCAAGGATCTTCAGGAACCATTACAGACATCGACATCAATGGTGGTTTAATTTCAGGATTTATGATTGATTCTTCAGGAAGTCCCTTAGACACTCCTGTAATTCTTAGAACACTTGATGACTCTGAGGCAGAGACAAACGGAAATTGTACCGAAGTCATATATGCGCCTTGCCTCATTTCTCCTGAGTTGACTTGGGAGAATGGTGAGTTAACAGGTTCTAAGATAGAGTACGGTCCCATAATGCCTGGCACCTATATCGCAGTTGTTGATACGGATAACGACGGTTTCAGTGAGGCTTCTTTGGAATTTACTGTAGATGCAGATGAAGATATTCCAATAATTATTCCATCTCCTATTCCTATTACTACTGACTTAACTTTCGAGTTAATGAGAGATGATAATGGCATCGATACCCCTGTTTCTGATTTAAATTTGTCATTAAATATGAAGAACGGTTCAGGTTTGCCAGTAACAGTAAATTTCGATTCAGCTACTAACGAATATTATGCAGAGTTAACTCCAGGAACATGGATACTGAACTATACTTTATCAGATACAGAGCAATTGTGGGAAGAAATAGAGGTCGATGAAGAAGACTTCTCAGATGTGTATCATTTCCGTACTAGCCAAGTAGTAACTGGCACTCTATATTACAACGAGAATCTAACTGATAATTCCATAGATGAGAATAAGAAATTAGATTTCGTACCTATTGTGTTTTACTGGGATGGTTTTAGTACAACTATTGAAACCTCTTCTAATGGTACATTCTCTTTGGTACTACCTGAAGGTTCAGTAGTTGACGCTTTAGCTCAACTAGGTGTGGATCTGAAGTTAGTCAATGGAACCCAGTTTACTGTTGAACCAGAGATGGGTGAAGTGATTATGGTTGCTCGGCCTGGCCAGTCTATTACTGGCGCTATTAGCATTAATCGAGTTAATAATCTGTATAATTCAGAAGTTGCGGGCTGGGAACCAGTTACAGTGATTGCTGAAAGCCTTGACTATGACGTTAAGTGGCGTGCTCTGGTTAATGATGGGGGAACATTCGACATGGTTCTCCCAAGAGGAAACTGGGAATTTTCAGTGCCTTCTGATGATTTTGTATCTGGCACAAATATAACTGATGTTGACAATAGCAATAATACAATCGAGGTCATTATTTACCCCGAAAACTCAACTCTGTCTGTAGATTTCTTCTTAGATAATTCTGGAGATAATAACTTATCCAATGGCACTCCTATCGATTATGACTTCAGTCTAATCTCATTAATTGGTGGCTTAGACTATCAGATAAGCACTGAAGATCCTGAGTGGAATGGCACAGGACACGCTGATGTATCAGTTGAGCCCGGAATCTACCGGATATCAGTAGAAATATCAGATGCAAGCCAGGGTGATGAGTTTGGAACTAGAATAATGTCTGGGGAAGTAGATTTCAGAGTTGGCATTAATCCTTCCACTATTCATCGTTCAATTGGTTTTGATCCTGAGTGGCGTGTAAACATGTCTTTCACCAATGAAAGCGGTGGTGTTCTTTCTGAGCAACTTGTTAGATTGACAAATGCCGAGAATGGTTGGATACTTTCTAGAACAACTGATTCAAATGGAAGTATTGTAGATTTCATTCCACAGGGTGACTGGATAGTAACTACTGATGTAATGAATGATGGAATTCACGAAGGTCTTAGAAGCCTTATTTCTGTGAATTCTGCGAACTCAGTAATAGATATGCAGATGGCCACAAGTCAACTTGCAGGAGTTTCGTTTAATATCTCGGAAGATTCCTCTATGGATTCTTTATCGGGAATTAGTCTATCTCTTGAGTCTGCAGATGGTTTAGGCACAATTAGCATTGAAGCAACTGATTCCAATGGTTTCACAAGTACTGATTTGGTATCTGGTGACTGGATAGTTTCCCTCAATTATACAGAAAATGGCAAGAGGTGGTTAATTTCCGATTCTCCAGTTAGTATCGATGTTGGAAGTGATAATCATTACAATCTGACTGCAAATTTGTTCGTAGCTCTGTCAGGTACTGTGTTCTGGGATCTTAATGATAATAATGCATCAAATATAGGAGAGGGAATTTCTGGAGTCAATATGGACTTCTCTAACGAGGCAACCCAATCAAATATTTCTCTTGATTCAGGAGCTAATGGAGATTGGGAGTTATTCGTACCGGCAAATACTACTTGGGATATTAATACTGATTATGATGGATTTGAAAGTATAGAACAGGCAGTCGCAGTTACAACTACGCCGAATTCAGTGCTTCTTGAGTTAACTGCAGGTTTAGTTGATGTTTATGGTAATGTTTCTTGGCCATCGGCAATAGATAGTATTCCAGTAGAAGATATCGTCCTTACTATAATTCCTACCGAAAATCTTGTTCGTGAAGCAGTTAATCCTGAAATCCTCTCAGATGATGGAAATAACTGGTCAGGTTCATGGAGTGCTCAATTAGAGCCGGGATTATGGATAGTTAGCGCTAGTGTACCTAGTCAAGATTTAGTAATCATGGGTCTAATCAATGTAGATGTTGTTGATGGTGGAAATCTAGACATGGCACTAACTTTGGGTGGTTCACTCGATGTTACTACTGAATGGCTGGATTATGATGGTGAATCTCACCATATCGGTGAGATTACAGATTCTAATGTAGTTATTGACATTGGTTTTGGCATGAAATGGATCCAAGATGTTGGTGCTGATGGGTCCCTAAATCTTCTTCTTCCTCAAGGAAATGTACAATTCTCTGGTGATTTCGAATTTGAACAGAGAGGTTTAGTTATGGAATATATGGCTGGCCGCGGAGTAGACGTAACTCCTGGGTTAGATTCTCCTAATCTGAATCTTTTATACACCCGAGTATCGAATCATGAAATCACAGTTCAGACCTTGAATCTGACATCAGGTGATGATTCTTATCTAGGTTCTATGGATGATGTGAGTCTTGTAGTAAACGAAACTGATGGTTTCGTTCCTGCAGAATTCACCTTATCTGTTGAATACCTTGGACACGAATCGTATGATCTTTATACTGTTAGCGGTATAATATCTGGCTCAGATGGTGCTGACTGGAATTTAGAATTTGATAATGGCTCAGGGGATTGGAACACTACAACTCAATTTGAAGTCGGACTTGACAATAGTGTCATGTTCGAATCTTTGAATGTTCGAGTCATACCTGCTAACCAATCAGTTGCTCATGCATTTGAAGACGGACATACGATTACAGTTATTATTTCTGCACAAGATGGATATCAGCAGACTCATGATTTGACAGTAAGAGTGCCTCAATTACATGGTTTTGAATTAACTAATCCTATGGAAGAAGTATACGGAGTATTCCCTGGTGAGCTTATTACAATTCCAATTGATTTCACTAATACAGGGAATGGCGATGAAAAATTCGAGTTTGAGTTTGATGATTCTGAATTACCAGAAGGCTGGAGTCGAACTGGCCCAACCTCTCATACTATTGGAGGATTTGTTAGTTCGACACATAGCATAACAGTCGTATCTCCTGATGCCGCAGATGAATCTGGTGCCGAATTCTCAATTTATGTTACAGTTACTGATAAGGTCGGTAATTCATATGAGACTATTGTGATTAATGTACAAAGTTCTGAACCCATACTTCGAATTATAGGTGTTCAGGCTTTAGGCGGTGGAGAGCCAGAAGCAGGTGGACAAGTTACATACATTGCAACAATTGAAAATGAAGGTCTAGTTGAGGCGAATCAAGTTCAACTCAATGCAACTCTATGTGAAGATGCTAATTGCGCGAATCCAACTTCAGTCAGTACAGTTACAACTATGGATATCAGTGAAAAATCTTCAAAGCAATTTAGCTTCTTATTCGATTTATCAGATATTACTGTAGGTCCTTATTATTTAGTATTAGAAATTAATGCTAGTGGATTTAATGAGAATAATATAGATGATGACTCATGGAATTTAGTTGATGATGTTGAAACCGGTGTGATGAATATCGATGTTCGTTCTCCAGCAGCTGGTGACGATGAGAATACAGATATTATTGCGCCTTTATTGGTCATTCTTCTTATTATCATAGGTCTTTATCTTACCAAAGGTCGTTCAAGACGTCCTGGTGCTCCATTCTAATTTATTAGAGATATTTAGTGTCTTTTAGAACAGAGATTCTTAAGTGCAATCTCAGTCCTAAAATATAGGGGGGTGTATATTTGAAGTCTTTAGAGAACTTAGAATTGCTTCCCGAGCCGGAAGATAACCGAATTTTGACAGCTATAGATAAATCAGCACCTGGATATCCGGGCGCTGATTATGGGCTAACAGATCAAGAAGCGCGTGAATTACGCTGGCCAATAGGTCCCATGAAGAGACTTCTTTGGCCTAATGGTGCAATTTTCTTTTCAATATCAACAATACTACTAATCGTTACTTGGCCATGGATTAGTGCATACCTAGTCCCAATCCTCCCAGATTCAGAATGGGCATATGAGGATACAGGAATTAGAGAATTACAATCTGAAGGATTTTATGGGGAAGGAGTTCATGTTTGTATAATAGATACTGGAATCGACATGAACCATCCCGATTTTTCACATCAAGAATTATTAGGTTTTAGAGATTTTGTAGAAGAAGATCATGAACAGATAAGGGATTTGGGAGATGACTCTCACGGAACTTTAATGGCCGGTTTATTGATATCCAATGGCACCTTTATAGGGGCTGCTCCTGAAGTTGGTTTATCTGTTGCTCTAGCATTAGACAGTGAAGGTTCATCTGGTTCAGGAGATCGTGTAGCGCAAGCAATTCGCTGGTGCCGTATCACTCAGAGAGTTGATATCATTTCACTAAGTCTTGGTGGCCAACCCTCTGATTTTTCCTCTAATTCTCAGACTAATATTGCTGTTCAAGAAGCTCTAGATTCTGGAATATTTGTTGTTGCAGCCGCGGGTAATACTGGATTAGATACAGAGATCTCAGATGTTTCTCAGCCGTCCAGTATTTCGGGTGTAATCTCAGTAGGTGCCCAGAATAAAGCTGGAAGTATTTGGGGTAGTAGCGCTTATGGTTCAACCACAGATCCCTATACTGGCTCAGATAGAGAATACCCTAATCAGAAACCAGAAGTGATCGCTCCAGGAGTGAATATATTCTCTACGGCTTCTAGTAGTCTTTCATCCCCTTATGCCTATTCTTCAGGTACAAGTGACTCTACAGTTTTTGTCACGGGTGCATTGGCATTGATAATTCAACAATATGGTGACGATATATCTGGTTCCGATGGAATTATTGATGAAGGAGAAATGAGTTTAGTCAAACAGTCACTAGCTACTTCTTGCGATAGGGCTAATTTCGAAAATAATCAACATGATTCTCATTCAGGATATGGCAGTCTCGATGCAGTCAAATGGTCTCAGGAAGTGGCATTTTCGTTCAATATTCAATAGTTTCCGTCTTTTTCGCTATCCTGTCTTCAAACACACCCGCCCAAATTGATTAAATCCATATTCAGACACGGTAAAACATGTCCAAGCGCCGTGCAAGAAGTTCGTTCCTTGTATTTCTGATGTTATCTAGCGTACTCTTTGCTTTAGTAGCCCCTGCATCTCCTGTAATGGCTAACAATGAAACAACCTCTGGTACAATAACAACATCTGAAACTTGGTCAGGTACTCATCAGTTGACTGGAGACGTAACAATTGCTTCAGGAGCTAAGTTGATTATTCAACCTGGCACTACCGTTATTTTCCCTAATGGTACTCATCTTGATGTCCGAGGAAATATATGCGCTGGTGTAAGTTCCTGTGGTTCTTCAGGCGATGCTAGTCTAGCAAACAAGATTACACTTAGATGGACTGATCCATCGAATTCCAGTGCTATTGGTGAATGTAAAGGGATGAAACAAGGTACTCAAGAAATACAAGTGGAAGATGCCTCCTGTTTCGAGGGTATGTTAATACGCAGTTCTATTGATTTGTCAGAAACAGGTTTTAGGCACATCACATTTGAAGATACTTGGGGAATTCCTTACTATATTGATTCAATTAATCGATGGAGATATGGTGCCATGGTTATTGATGGTGCATCTCCAACTTTAACTGAAATGCGTTTCGTTAACACAAATACAAGCAGTATATTGACAACTAATCTTGCTCAGCCAACCTTTGTTGGGGGCTCTTATACTGCAGGCACTGATGCGAAAAGTGGAGTTGGTGGTTCTGCGGTTCAGATTTATGGTTCAGGGACTCAGGTTTCTCCTCTCGTCATGAATTCTCCATTCTTTATTGGCACAGATAATGGCTGTGGAAACCAAGATGGTGGTCGACCTACTCTGTGGGCAGAAGGAACTTTCATCGAAATCAATGATGCAACTGTAAATACTGGCGATTATGGTTTCGCTCTAATTAGCTCATCCGGAAGTCTGACTAATTCAGAAATTAATGTGAATTGCAATGGAGTAGACATCAATGGAATTAAAGCAATCCAGGGTGTTGAATATACTATTGAGATTGCTAATAATGAAATCGAAACAGCTGAAGGTTCTGGAATCACTGTCTACGATGGTGCAAATGTCGAACTGCATAACAATGAGATTTCAGGCGTCAGTGATCGTTCAGGAATTACTGTACAATCTAGTAAGGCCTATATCCATCATAATGAGATAGGGCCGATAGGGGGTTGGAATGGTCTTTGGTTAACAGGTTCTTTTGATGTTGTAGCCGAATGGAATACTATAATTGATACTGCCAGGACTCCTGTACAAGTTGGTGAACTTTCTTCTAGCGGACCTGCACCATCCGCCTCACGTCTTCATTTTTCAAATAATTCAGTTAGTGTTAATACACCAGGTACTTGTTCTAGTTTCAAGTATTGGGACGGAGAATATACTTGTCCAGCCGTTAGTTTATTCCGGTCCGGAGTGACTCTTTATGATAATGAATTCAGCCTTGGAGGGGACGCTGATGGAATTAGATCAGTAGGTGGTCTAATGGACGTGCAAAGAAATATCTTCAATACGCCAGGAACTGGTGCTGTGATTCGTCATTATGATAGTGGTTTTGCAAACACTCAGCAATATGGTTCTCTTGGTTTCTTTTCACTCAATACTTGGAATGGTATTGAAACTGCGTATAATATCACTAAGTCATCAGTGACGGTTCAATCTGAGTTTATACCCAGCGCTCCACCGGGGCAGTTCCCAGTCATTCTTGACTGGCCTGATCAAGAAGCTTGGCCAGCAAATGGTTTCCAAGGAGCAATTATACCCACGCCTATCTCTGAATGTGCTAGTTGTGCTAATTTAACTCCAATCAATTTCCCTCTAGCAATGAGCATGGATAACAATTCTACAGTTTTTACATTTGCAAATTTATCTAATGTTGACACTTCAAAGATTTTTATCAAATCACAACCAACCCAATATGCCGTCCAAGTTCGTCGAGCAGAGATGGTTAGATTCCAGACTCTAGTTGATGGCATGAAGGTAGATAATGCTAATGTCCTTATTGAAGATGCACTTGGCAATGATCTTTATTCCTTGTACACAGATCAAGATGGATATACGCCATGGTTTGCTTTGGCCTCTGACTCTCATCTTGATTTTAGAGGTTTAGAAGGGGGGGATAATCCAGATGGTTTTGCCGATGATGAGTACGAAGACTCATGTTCTGATGGGATAGATAATGATGGGGATTTGACAATTGACAATAACGATTTAGATTGCGATTACAGTGTCGGTACTCGTGAATTATCTCGTTATTATTACACAGCATATAAATTTGGATTTGGTTATGCACGTGATGACTTTGTAATTCAAGATACTACTTATCAAGATACAATTAGTTTGTTCAATTCTGGGCCTTCGGTTTCTGTGATTCAAGAAGACGGGCATTCATTCCGAAAAATAGCCAATTTCACAGGTTCTGCTCATGACGGCCAATTGGCTGGTTTCTATGCTACTGATGCTTTAGCACAATGGGATCAAAAAGGCTATGTTCATTCAATTCAGGTTCGTGACCCATTTACAAGTGAATGGAATTCTGCAAATTTTGCAATTGATGATAGTGGGGCAGAACCAGGTTCAGTAACTCGTTTTAATCATCCATTCAGTTCTTGGTACTATTCATTTGATATGTCTAACTATCAAGAAACAGATTATACATTTGAGTTTAGATCATTTGATGGCATAGACTACAGTCCTATTGTTTCTAGGACGATTCAACTCAATGCAGCACCACCTACAATCTCAGTATCTTCTCCTAGTGATGGTTCTACTTGGTCAGATGGAACTGTTACTTTCGAAGGAACTGCATATGATCAGTATGGTTGTCCTATTGACTGTAGTCAAGATGTTGGAGAGGTTTATTTCCATATTAGTGGACCTAATTTTGAAGGGACCACTCCTACATCAGGTGGTGCAGATTGGTCTTGGACATGGGACTTCAGCGGCCAACCCAGAACAGCTGATGAATATACATTTACAATTTGGGCATCCGATTCAGATTTTTGTTTGAGTGTTATTGATGAATGTGAGCCAGTTACTTTGACTTTGACAATTGACAATTCTAATTCGGCTCCTTTCGTTAGTTTACTTTCTCCTCAAGACGGCCAGCGTCTTTCAATGTCAGAAACCACTATTCAGGGTGTCTCAAGAGATAACGACGGAGACGTTTCAAGAGTAGATATTACTGTCCGAGATATCTTTAATGGAGATATTATTGTCCACCAACAATCAGTTACTGAGTTTGAAGAAAATGGCGCTTGGTCAACTGAATGGGATCCTACTATTCTTCAACATGACTTTGAGTATGAAATTGATGTAAGATCCTATGATGGCTATGATTTTAGTGAAATGACAACAATAAAGATTACAGCAGATAATCCCTCTGATGCTGGAAATAATCAGCCTATATTTAGTTCAGAGGGATGGCTGCAAGAAATTGTACTTTATTGCGAAATTAATTCACAGTCACAAGATAGGTGCACTAAAGGGGTAATAGATCTTAATCAATTCTTTTCAGATATTGATGTCGGTGAAAGTTTAATTTTGTCAGTTTATGAAGACCCAAGTCCAGATGCTTCATTGGATGATAATTTTGCTTTGGTAATTAATGTGGGTCAGGACGGTATTGCAACTTATGACCCAATCTCTATGTTCTTCTACGACAATAATATGGATACATGGACTCTTGACAATGTCATCTTTATGGCAACTGATCCTCATGGTTCTAAACAAATGTCTATGCCAGTTACTTTCACAGTTGTCGGTATTGAATTCCAAATTGACGAGCCCGAGGTCACCGTTGTCGAAGACGGGGATGTCATAATTTTCTCTGGAATAGGACTGCCAGGGAGAACGGTTAATGTAAAAATCAATCAAGTTTCTGTAAATAATACCATTGTTAATGATGACGCAACATGGTCTTTAGGCATACCTTCTTCAAGATTTAGCGACGGCCCAGTAACTCCTGTTTTCAGATATGTTGGCGAAGATTATCCTAGTTCAGTTCAGATTTCAGTAGGTACTCCTGATGAAGGCCTCTCTCTTGGGGTTATGGTGATCATCGCACTGGTGATTATTGGTTTGGCCGGTGGCGCATTTGTATATTTCTTCGTAGAAATAGAGGATGAGGAAGAAATTACCGAATCTGATGATAGTGGTGAATCAACCGAAGGTTGGATATGGGATGCCGATTCTAATGAGTGGATTGAAGATCCAAACTACGAATCTTGATGACTCAATTGTGAGACTCGACCACCGAAACTTCATGAGGTATTGTAGATTCCTAGAGATACATGAGTAGTGTGGGGCAACCTCGTCCTGGTGTCCAAGAAAGGATACTCTTGCATCTTAGAGATTATGTTGAGCATGCAGGCAGAGTCGAAGTACCTTTTGCTTTGTCTCAGATGGGCATCGCAAATGCAGTGGCAATAGCTAGGTCGAATGTTCCTAGAGCGATATCTGGTATGAGAGAACAGGGTCTTCTTATTGAGAGACAGGCTCATGTAACAGGGGTTTCTCGTAAAAGAAAGGCCTATTTCTTAACAGAAGAAGGAATTAAAGTAGCTAATGGAATATGGGATAAAGTTAGTACTCAACCAGTTCGTATGAAAAATTCTGACGGAACCATAGAGAATGTACAACTTGCTAATGCTCTCGAATTAACAGATTTACCATTAAGACATGTGGATATACTAAGGTACATTGATGATAATGGTAGTATCGATCTTTCTTTACTTTCTGCTGAATTAATAGAACGCGATTTATCGAAACATATTGAAAAACAGTTGGTGACATCTTTTAATGATTTACCAAGAACTAGGAAATTCTTTGGAAGAGAAAAAGAAGTTGATGATATGTTTACTCTTTTGGATACTCGTTCATCTTCTATACTAGTTCCTGGCATCGCAGGTATAGGGAAAACAGCTTTGGCTGGTAAAATACTTGAACGTTTTACTCACGAAAGAAACCTACTATACCACCGTTGTCAAGATTGGGAAGGATCCAGATCTTTTCTTGAGGCCACTGCTGAATGGCAGTCGACTATGGGTTCTAATGGTTTATCTGATTATCTAGCGGCGACTCCAATCCCTCAAGCTAATGTTGCTGTTGATTTAATCATCGAGGGTCTTCAGAATTCTCCTAGTTTAATTGTAATTGATGACCTTCACAAAGTCGGCGATGAAACTTTAATCACAATTTTAAGAGGATTATGTACCAAAATACCCATTCTTAGTCAAGTAGGTATTGTTATGTTCTCGAGATCATTTAGGATGGTTGTACCAGAGAAAGACTCAGATGGAAAGATTCTCACTCTAGTAATGCCTTTAGAGGGTCTAGATCAAGAATCTAGTAAACAAATACTTTCTGCAATGCCAGACATGGATACCTCACAGTTTATCCATATTTATTCTCTCTCTCGAGGCCATCCTTTGGTTCTAGAATTAATCAATCGAGGAAGTGTAGGTGGTACATTCCATGCAACGCTAGAAACGTTTGTCGAAAAAGAAATTTTTAGTAGATTATCTGGTCCACAAAAGCGACTTCTTGGAGCAATTGCGGTGTTTAGAGAACCAACCCCTCTCGACGCTCTTAATGAATTAGATGCAGCAATAGATTTGTTGGATGAGTTGGTAGAAAAAGGATTAGCAAGACAAGTTGATAGTGATAATTATGATGTTCACGATTTAGTACGTGAATTTTTAGTCCTATCAATGGAACAGAACCTTCGCCATGAATTACATAGTAATGCAGTTAACTGGTATAGAAATCGAAAGGAAAGTGCAACAGATCGTATAGAACTCATTCATCATCTTCATAATTCGGACCAAATCGATGAACTAACGAAAGTACTGTCTAGTGAAGGGCACTCATTAGTCCAAGCAGGACACACTGAATTATTGGGAATCCTAAGGTCATTAGACAGAGAAGGTTTCGACTCCAAATCATGGGGTATTGTTCGTGAACTAAGGGGAGATATACTTTCTATTCAAGGTAGATGGGATGATGCTGAGAAAGAATATGATGCTGCAATACCTATAGCGCGTAAAAATAAGCAAAGTAAAGAGTTGGCTCGTTTACTTTCTTCTCGGGCAGATATAGCAGTTAAGAGAGGTGCTATGGATGATGCTTTGGAATTACATAGGCAGGCACTTTTAATCCAGATAGGAAATAAGGATGCAGTAGCAGCAGCTCGTTCCTACAATAACATGGGTTATATTTTCCGTCGTAGAAGGGATACGAGGCATGCTTTAGAAGTTTACAGTAATGTAGAAGAATTACTTGAATCTGAGGATGACCCCGAATTATGTGATTCTCGAATACGTCTTGCTTCAGCCTTTTTAGAAATGGGAGAACTAGACCGCGCAAGAGACCATGCAATGTTAGCTCATGATGAGACTAAGGATAATGGTCAAGACACATTGCATGCAAGAGCAAGAGCAGTTTTAGGAAGGTATTATGCTAGAATGAAAGATAACGATCTAGCTATGTTGCATTATACTGGTGCTTTGGAAATACTTTCTGAACAGGCGGATCCTCATAGTGCGGTAGAAGTTGAGATGTTACTCGGCCAAGTTCTTAGCGATGCTGGTAGGAAAGAAGAAGCTTCAGAACATTATTTGGAAGGGCTTGCTTTAGCAGAGGCTAATGATTTCCGTCATCTCAAGGGTGAACTCCTTGCTCGTCTAGGAGAAGTAGAAACAGACCGTTCACAGAGGATGGATTATCTCCAGAAATCCTTAGCAGTATTCAGAGAGTTAGGTGCTAATGACCGTATGAAAGAAGTTCAAAATTCAGTACATAGGGTTGTCATGGGTCATTAATTTAAGGAATATCTAATTTTTTATTTCCCTTTTCTCCAACAATTATTTTGAAATCAGGGCCATCTTGCCCTGAGATGAATATTGAACCCTTGAATCCATCAGCAATTTGCATTAAAACTTCACTTTCTGCTATATGAGGCGCATTATTTTTTTCTGATAAGTGGCAGAGCACTATAGTGTTTAGATTTGGTGTCAAAATTTCATTGATTATATCTGCAGTTTGACTATTTGACAAATGCCCTCCTCTTCCTGTTATTCTCCTTTTTAGTGAATCTGGATATCGGCCTTGCATTAATTTCGCATGGTCATAATTTGCCTCAATTGAGACGTGCATACAACTTTTCAAATGCCTCTTTAATTCTACTGTCGCTTCTCCAAGATCTGTTACAAAACCAGCTCTATTTCCATCGTTACTACTTACTATAAGCGCGATATTTTCCGCATCATCATGAGGTATAGGGATAGGTAAAAAACTGATTTCTTTGCTAATTTCTATCCTTTCTAGGTCTCCAAAGGTTCTACATTCCGTTATTGGGTTCCAGCCCATTCTAATCGCAGTTTCAGTATTTGAGTATAGTTTAGAACCCCACTTTTCCGAAGCTTTGAGCGCAGATCTTGAATGGTCTCCATGATGGTGAGTTACAATAATTGCATCAATAGATTCAGGGTCAACATTTGCTCTTTTCAGTCTTAATTCTGTTTGTTTTAGAGAAAATCCACAGTCGATTAGAATTTTTGATTGCCCAGACTCAAGAAGTGTAGAGTTACCCTTACTTCCTGAACCCAAATGAGTAATCTCTAGTCCCATATCAATCATTAGTAGGGGGGTGCGTTTAGCCCTTGAATGAATCTGATTGATAGACCCCAATGAGTCCTTTTTTATCCCTTATATTTTCTTTCAAAACGTTTCAATTATCCATAATTGTCCGAACGACGCTCCATCATGGTCATAAACGCAAGAAAGTCGCTAAGGGTAGTTAACACGAGGTCATACCATGAGGCGCAAACAAACAGCTCTCCTAATGACAGTATTAATTTTGTCTAGTTTAGCTTTTGTTTCCCAAACCCGTCCTCAGGCGCCGGTTGAAAATACTAATCCAGGTGAAGCCGCAGGAGGCGGTCCTCCGGTAACCGATGAAGATGGTGATAGAATACCTGACTTCCATGAAGCAATATTATTCGGTGAAGACATAATGCTGGATACAGGTTCTGAAATTTTACGCATATCTGGTTTAGATTCAAAAAATGGCACAGATAATATGTCTGATCATGATAATGATGGCGCTAGTGCTTTACTGGAATACTGTTGGCCCTATACTCTCGACAAATGTTTCACTGATCGAGTCGCTCTGACGGGTAAACCTGGTGAATTAAGTGAATCAGGTATCCGTGAATGGCTTGATCCGAGAGTTGCAGATACAGATGGGGATGGTTTACCCGATGGTTATGAAATTTATATGTGTACAGAAGGAGGTCTAGGTTATCTTAACACAACAAGTGCTTGGACTTGTCTTTGGTTTGATCCTTTAGATTCTAGTGATATGTGGGAAGATATTGATCGTTGCACAGATTTTACTTTTGGCTGTGGCGATGGTTTTGATGTGGATCGTAACGGTATAATTGATAAAACGGAGATTTATTCAAATTCGGAAGAATATATCTTTGGTGCACCAGATGATTGGATTACTGAGAGAGATGGACTCTGGTGTTTCGGAGAAATTAACTTGCTCACTGTCGGCTCTTGCCAAACTCAAGTTGAGAGGGAAACAGGAGATGGCTGGCTTGGTAGCGACCCTACTGAGTCCGACTCTGATTACTACTCCTGGGCAGAAATCATATCCGTTGGTCTTGCAATACCAGGTGATGGGATACCTGACGGATGGGAAGTCCACTATGGGCTTGATCCAAGAAATGCCAGTGACTCAATAGTTGATTCTGACTTAGATGGTTGGGATTTAGATCGTGATGGCTACATTATTCCTGATACTTCGGTGGCAACATCAAGTTGGGGCGAAGCTTTCAGTAATTATGAAGAATATATGATACATTATGATAGTGGTGTATCTGTAACACCAGGCTTGAGGAGTATTGACTTCTCCAATACAGACTCTGAATTTTTAACTTTTGATCAATCTACTGAACCTCAACTAGTTGATGCCGCGGTTCATACAATAATTCCTGATAATGAAAGGGATCGTTTAATCATAGGTTCAAAATATGGTTTAACTATACTTGACCCCTTTAATGAGTTATCAACTCTACAGCATTTGCCCCCCGGCGTGGAACTCAACTCCATGTTGCAATGGTCCAATGGCGAAGGCGATTACCTAGTCATGTTGACAAATTTCGGCATCTCAGTTATAGAAATGGAAAATGGAATACCGTTAATTGAGACTCTTTCTGTTGCAGACTCTCCTTCTAGTTATGAACTAGGTTCTATTACTGAAATAGTAGAATTGAATACTGGAAGTGGTAATTTGGATGTAATGATCTTTTCTAATCAGCATGCATGGGCTAGTTCAATTTCTGGTTCTTCCTTAACATCTCCAGTTTATTTAGAATCAATTTCTGATATGCTTGCAAATAATGCTGCCAATGTTAATACTGCGTTACATATGGATATGGATGGTCGTGGGCCATTACTTTTGATTGGCACCGATGGTGGACTAATTGCTTGGAATACTACTGATGGTTCTAATTCAGTTGGAGAACCATGGTGGGTATTCAATAGAGAAAACTCAGAAGATTTTGTTCAAAAGGCAGACCTTCTTAATGTTTCCAAATCTGCAATTGTTAATACATTAGAATTAGCAGGACCTAAAGATTCATCTGGCAACTATGAATTGATTACCGGTGCTTGGATAGGCACTGCTGGAGGTCTCCATTTAATCGACATGAGTGTCCTTATCTCTTATCCCGAACTTGCTTTTGATTCTGAGAGAATGTGGAAAGAAGAGAATTGGTTATCTGGCTCCAATGATGTACATTCAATATACACTATCAATAATCAAGTAATAGTAGGCTCTAGAGACGGCACTTGGATCTTAGATGGAGGGCATCAAGGAGTAACTGGTATTTCGGATAATCAGACCTTCCTCCCAGGTCTTGTAACTACGTTAGCAACCATTGAATCCTCTAGTTCAATATATTTGTTCGCAGGTGTATCTCCAGGAAAATACATGAATATCATGCCAATAGACCCTCAGTCTCCCGACTCTGATCTTGATGGTATGCCAGATGGTTGGGAATTTATTCATGGATTAGATCCTACTGATCCTTATGATAATATTCGTGATGCGGATGCAGATGGCGTACATTACACTCCTGAGTTCGGTCAGGGTATTGATCGAAGTTGGACTAATTTAGATGAATACAGATTTATTACTAATTCTGAAAATGGATTTAATGGAACTGATCCAAGAGAAACAGATACCGATGGCGATGGCCTTAGCGACGGTGAAGAATATTGGGGCTGGTTTACAGAATCAACGAATTTCGATTGTCATTATCTCAACAAGGAGTATATTTGTGATGAAGAGGTTGGAGAGTTATCTAAATCAGTTCATCTACAGGGTTGGTTAGGTTCAGGAGCTGGGGGCGGAACTGACGGCCCAACTGATCCCACCAATGTTGATTCAGATGGAGATGGTATGCCAGATGGTTGGGAAATTGAAAACCGTCGTTGGATTGGTGATGTTTATAATGGCGGTAATTTATGGACCTTAGATCCTAGAGATCCTAGTGACGCGAATGATGACGCCGATAATGATGGGTTATCGAATCTTTGTGAATATAAATGGTCGAATCTTCTTAATACAGTGCTTGAGGAAGGTCTCCCCTCTCATGGAGAAACATCCGATGCTGCCTTGAATTGGACGATTACAGATCCTAATAATATTGATTCAGATGGGGACTCACTTCCTGATGGTTGGGAAGCTAGGTACTCTTGTTCTTGGTCGGTTAACGCTGCTGGACTCAACCCTATGAATGGTTCCGATGCTCTAAATAATCCAGATGGTGATGGATATGATGTCAACCATAATGGTGTCTTAGAATTAGAGGAACAACTTGTAAATTGGATGGAATTCCATTTAATGTCTGAAGTTATGTTTTATGATACTACAGATTCTGGGCTGGCTTTCCCTGATAATTTTACAACTCTCTTATTCAATGATACTTGGGAAAACTTTGCAGAAGGATCATTTGGAGAATATGCTACAAATACATACAAGAATTTAGTTAATGGTACCAGTGAAATCGATGTCGGTTCTAGTAATCCTCTAAATTCCGATTCAGATAATGATGGAATGCCAGATGGATGGGAATTCTATCATGCTCGTTGGAGTCTTTTTGAAGGTACATGGACGCTTAACCCAGTCAATGAATTAGATAGAATTGGTGATCCTGACGGAGATGGGATGAATAATTGGGAAGAATATAACGTGATTCCAAGCGAATTAACTGAGATTAATTCACTGATAACCGTCCCACAATTTTACTTGTTATATTTTGGAGGTGAATATCTTCCTAACCCTTGGTTATCTGCAGAATCTTCTAGTTCCTTTGGCTCCTTCCTTACTCCTGAACAAATAAATCTAACAGGACTAACTGCAGACCCCAATAATCCCGATACTGATTCCGATGGTTTATTGGATGGAATGGAACTAATATTCACAAAATGGAATTCTACAGATAATGTTTGGACGTTAAATCCTCTTGTTCCAAATGATGGCAACTATGATTCTGATAATGATGGAATTTCCGATCAAATTGAACTAAACCTTACTCTCAACAATCCTATGAATGGAGGACTTTCTCCACCTGATGCTCCAAGATTGTGGGAGGAAGCAGAATATCTTGATCCTTCTGAGGCTGAAAACCGAGTATATAGAATCCTATTCAATAAAGAAGGACGAGCGCAGATTGCTCTACAACAATTCCAAGATTGGCAAGACGGCTCTTCTGCCAAACCTCTTCTTCAGGCATTATTTGGTATTTCAGACCCAACTTCCGAGGACACCGATAGGGACGGTATGAGTGATGGATATGAGTATTGGTTCACTGAGTGGAACCTTGAAGATAATAGATGGGAGATGAATTTACTTACAGACACAGACATTTCAGTTGACTCTGATGAAGATTCTTATGATTGTGATAATGATGGTGTAATTTCATCTTCTGAGACATTTGACAACTTGGCCGAGTTCGAATCAAGAATTTATGGTAAGAAATTAGCAATAGATAGTATTCCTAATGGCACTGGCTTAGTTTCTTATGGTGCCGATGCTGTTAATGCGTATATGGATGAACAAGGAATGAGTTATTCTGCGGCTTTCAGTCAACTTTATGTCTCATTTTCTACAAAATCTTTACTTTCTGCTGAGAAGGCCGGTCTGATTAATGAAATCGATCCTAATAACTTCAATATGAGTCTTGCAGGAATCAGTGACCCTACTGACTCAGATTCGGATAGAGATGGGATGCCAGATGGTTGGGAATATTGTTTCTCTGTTTATGGGGAATATCTTCCAATTAATGATTATAGGTGGTCTATGAATCCTATTAATCCACTTGATATTAATTATGATCCAGATGCAGATGGATGGTACGATAGGCAGTTTACCGATTCCCCTGCAACTCAAGGAACTTGGGAAAATCGCCAATTTTCACCATTTGGTTCTGAGAATCAGATAAGTAATGGTGTACTTGGTTTGTACTATGGTAATTTAATGGAATATGACAATGGAACACACCCACTAGATCCAGATTCTGATGACGACTCCATGGTTATGGAGCCCGTTTTCACAAATGGAGAGGTGACTAGTTATGTCCAAAACATGAACCTAAGTGATGGAAGAGAGATTTTCAAGTACGGAACAAATCCTCTTGATAATGATACAGATGGGGATATGATGCCTGACTTCTATGAATATTACAGAGGCTGGAATGAGACTAACGACAATTGGTCGTCTTATCTTAAGATACAGGTTCAGTGGGAACAAATATCTTCGAATAATTGGAAACCTGTAGATATATCGGATGGGGTTATTGCTAGGCCAATATTGGAGTGGGTATGGTTTACTCACGATGCTACAGATGCTGATGATGCTGGTCAAGATGCTGACAAAGATGGTGGTTGGGATTGTTCTGGCGGTAATTGTGTCTATCAGGCATACAATAATTTCCAAGAATACTACGGTGTCGTTAACGCTTCCTTGTCTTCTCCAACTTTGGTCAGACAAGCTCTCTTGAATGATTGCTCAGGTAATTATGTTGAGGAATGGTGGCAATTACGAGAATCTTTACTCGGTACTTGCTCAGGTTCTTCTGCTCTAACTTCAAATTATTTTAGAATGTTTAGAATAAATAATGCCGATCAATTATTTGCCTTGATTATTGATGACAATGATCAAGATTATCAATATCTTGATACAAGTGATGATGAAACATTGTGTAGTGGCGAATGGACTGACTCTTATGGGAGATTTGCTGGCGATCAGTATCATCTTCCAAACACTGGTCTTGGAGAATATGTATTTGGTTGGTGGCTGCTTGACATTGACGGCGACCAGATAGCTGATGGAACTGACCCCACTAAGTGGGATACAGATGGTGATTGGCTGAATGACTATTTCGAGATTGAAGATGATATGCTTGATGGTATTAGAGGCAATAGTGCATCTCCAATAAGATACGACGATAGAACTACATCTTAACTTTCATTGCATTAATTTGCTTAAACGGATTCGAACTATTTATGAGCGACGAGGGCGAGATGCCAAATTCTTCTGAGCCTTTAGAGAAAAAACTTCTTTTCTTGCAAGAAAATCTTTCTAATTTTGTTAAACAATATAATTTACCTCTTATTGAATCTGCATTAGTTGTATCCAAATATCTCAATATTCTTCTTAAAGAACTGGAAAAGATTGCTCAGTCTGAGGGAGAAATATTACCAGATAGAATCACCAAACCATGGCCAATAGTAAGTGATGTCGAACCTCCCAGAATTGATAATTTTCCATTGGATAGATTAATGCAAACTATTGATCAGGATCGTATGGATATTTTTGACACAATAATTAGGACAATAGTAAACGGTTCAGAAATACCATTTGTCAATGTCATAACTTTGATGAGGGACTGGGAGAAGATCATAAGAACTCAATTATCTAAATCGACCAGCCCTGGACATCTCTTTAGTCCGTTAGAATTGCCAGCAGATTTCTAATTATTTACTTTCTGATTTTGCTACTATTCTACTTGCTACCCAGACAGCATCTCCAATAGACCATAAGTATAGTGAAACCCACAATATTATGGTAAAGAGTAGAGGTAATTGGATTAAAAACCAACCATTAGCCTTTTCATGTTGTCGATTAAAATGTTGACCAAGAAAAAGAAAGGGTATAATCGCCAAAATAAATGTGAACAACGGCCTCATAGTCCCCCAAGGGCCTATGCCTCCATTTATTTCGCTCCAAATGACTCCTATGACTCCTAATGGATTTACCTTCTCGGGCTCATCCTCTTCCGCAAGACTAACTATGAGCTCTTCAGTCATTGTACATGCTAAGCGCCATTGAATGATGAACATAACTATTCATTGTATGATATCTGATGTTTTTCTTCAGTTTTATCTAATCTTCATCTTGATTAATTGTGGGGCGTCCTCTTTTGTCAAACCATTCTGTTGGTTCTCCATTATTTTTCATTGAAAATTCATCACCCGGATAACGAGGGATTTCATTTCTACCTTCATGCCAAGTTTGTTGTTCTAGCCATAATCCCAATTCTTCACCAGATAAACTAATACTTATTTTCCCACCTAGGGAATAATTATCTAGAGCAAAGGCCACCTTGCCTGCAATTGCTGCTTGTCTTGAGATATCAAATACTGTCGAATCTGATTCCAAATTTATACACATGACATCTAAAGCCGTATCTAGTATTCTTTGTATTCTTATTTGTTTTAAGAAATGTTCTAGGGATTCAGAATAGCCACTAATTATAACGCTATTATTTTTGGCAGGGAATTCTTGTTTTTCGGGAATTTCTTCCACTTCCCAGTCTGGAAAAAAAACATTTATTGACTGAACTACCTTTTCTGCATTTTCATATGGCTGAACCATAGATGAGATGCTTATACGTGGCTCCATAACTTATCGCACCACCGAACCAGTCATGAGTTCTCTGCTTTAATCATCTCCCAAGTACACGAATGATTGAAATTGAATAGTTGTTGAGAAGTATCATGGTTGAGCGCTCAGGTAGTATCGCTTTTGCTCTTTTTTTAATGCCAACTCTTTGTGTTATCGCTATAAGATATGGCTTATCTGCAGTGAATGAAGTAATATCTAATGATATTATTCTCGAAGTATCCATACACGGTTTGGCTCTAATAATTGGTATTGTTATGTACTTGAAATACGGAGTAGTCGAAGATCATGAGTATCATAGGTCAGCAGTTATCAAAAGACTTGGTAGATCTTATGCTCAAGAAGACAAAGGTCTCTGGGATAAGAGTGAGACTGCAATGTCCAAACTTGAAGAAAAAGCGGATAAAGTTGTCAAGGGTCGTAAGGGAGCTATGTTTCAAGCCAAGATGTCTGGGAACATAGGCTCACTGAATGTTGAATCTCCTGAGACTGAAGTTTCTGACAATCTAGAAGTTGAAGTCGTCACTCATCATCGAGGAGTCAATACAATTGTAGATGAAAGTGTATTAGCAATCGACAAAAGTCCAAAGAAATCATTTTTATCAAATAGGCTGGAAAAATCAGCAATTAGAAGAATGGAGAAGAAAAAAATCAAAGAGCAAAGAAAAGAACTTAAGAAAAATAATCCTTCATCGAAAACCAAGTCTTCTAATAATTCAGATAATCAGTGGGATCTTCCTATTTCATCCAATTTGACTAAATCAGTAGTTGCTTGCAGGGAGTGCGGTACATTGAATAATTCCACTAATCCTTATTGTACATCTTGTGGGACATACTTGTCTTGAGAATGGAATTATTCAAAGAGGACCGATTAAACGAGTATCTAGGTGAGGCTATGTCAGGCAAGCGAGATTATTATGAAATTCTCGGAATAACGAAGAATTCCACTGCTTCTGAAATAAAGAATGCATTTCGTAGTTTAGCACGTAAATATCACCCAGATAAGAATCCTGGAGACTCTGAGGCTGAAATTAAGTTCAAAGAAGTCCAAGAAGCCTATGCAGTTCTTTCTGACCCTGGCGAAAAGAGGAAATATGACACTTTTGGTCATAATAGGCCAGGGGGTTCTCCTTTCGGACCCGGTGGTTTCGATGGCGTCAATATTAGTATCGAGGATCTATTTGGTGGCGGTTTTGAGAGTGTTTTCGGTTCAATCTTTGGTTCTGCGGGACGCAATCGTAGAACCAAAAGACAGAGAGGCGCAGATCTACTTGTTCGGCATTCTATTCCATTCCAGGCAGTTATGGATGGTTCCGAAGAATCACTTGAGTTCGAAGCCCTAAAAACATGTAAGGATTGTAGTGGAATCGGTTCATCAACTCCAGAGGGTGTAAGAGAATGCCCTGCCTGTGATGGTCGAGGAAGAATTCAGAGAATAGAAAGGGTTGGCCCGTTTACACAACAAGTTGTTAGCGATTGTTCTTCTTGTAGGGGAGAAGGTCGTATAATTCAGAACCCTTGTTCTTCTTGTAGAGGAGAAGGTCGTTCAAATGAATCGACAAAAGTACAGTTCAGTGTCCCTCCTGGGATTGAGCATGGCACCCGCTTACGTATGTCAGGATATGGTGAGTCCGCTAAGTCAGAAACTGGTGACCCTGGCCACTTGTATATTGAAATAGAAGTTGAAGAACATGAATGGTTCGAGAGAGATGGGGCTGATCTCTTAATGGCAGTACCACTGAGTTATGCTGACTTAGTACTTGGTACAACTATCGAGATTCCTCATTTAGATGGAGATGTTTTGAAGATCAAGATTCCTTCAGGTTCTAAGCCTGGTCAAACTATATCTCTGAAAGGTAGAGGTTTACCTAATCAAAACTCTCGTAATCGTAGAGGCTCAGTAATGGCTCTTCTAAAATTGGATATTCCTTCAAAGGTTTCTAGAGGAATGAAAAAGAAACTCTTAGATCTAAAAGATGAGATTAATTTTTCTGAAGAAGAGTTGAAAGATAAGATTCGTGAGGAAGCGAATTCAAGACGCAGAGGTTAATCACCAATCAATTGTCTTATTTGGAACTGCTGCCAGAGGTTCACCATTTACTAATCCAGATAATTGTAGACCCAAGTTAGCAGCCCCTTCTTCCATGGATACTCTTATGAATATCTGACTATTTTTCTTCATAGTGTCTAAGAAGATCTCATCTTCTTGGAACAAATGTTTTGGAGAAACATCTTTGATAGCCAGTTTTTTTCCTTCGGGAAAATTAATTCTTATTGCTGCTAGTTTCCAATCCATATTCCCTACTTTAATTCCTAAGAGAAGGTTTTCCTTATTCTCTGATATTTTCCAAGCACATATCTCAATTTGCTCAGTCAAGTGACTCAAGATAGGTTTCCCCCATACTTCATTTATTGAGTGCCAAGGACTTTCTCCTAGTTGTTTCAATGCTAAATTAATAATTCCTTCATCTTTTAATTCCTCTTCTTTCAGTTGTTCTGACAGTCTATGCCTAATTCTTCTAAGTCTTTTCATTTCATGCACTTGTATCTTATTGGCTACTTTTTCTCCTCTCAGGATCACTCCTCTATTCCAAAATATCACTATCATAAGTGGCGTTAAGAATAATATCCCCATTAATATGTAGAAATTATCAAACATCCAAGAAAGGTCTTGATAATCTAAAACCTCAGGTTTTTCATATTCTCCTAAGTATTCTAACTTGAATATATAATCAACTTCGACTTCTATTGAAGCTCTCCTTTCAATTCTTAGCGCATGATTTCCATACGGTAAGACAATCGTTTCTCCATTTGAGGTATTAACTAACAAACCTGTGCCTTGGTCAATTTCTTGAATTGTGTAGTTTACTTCTGCCTTAATAACTTCATTAAGATAGATTCTGGAGCCATTTGTATCAAGAATTTTAATTACATAAATATCCACATTATCTCCACTATGGAAACTTCCTGTTATTTCTGAATTTAACCCCAAAACCCCCCATCTACTATCTGGTTCGTCTAACCATCTTGATTCCGGAGCATCGGATAATTCTCCTGCATCAAGAGGGCGAAGCGGTGTGAAAGAAATATTCCAACGCCCCGTATCGTTCGATCTGATTCTAAATTCAACTGATATAGTATCTTCATCTGAATATATTGTGTCTGGACAATTCTCATCTTCTTGAGTTATATTTTTAATATCTCCATTGTAACTAAAAAGTAATATCTCATATTTCATTTCAATATTTCCTGATGAACATTGTAAGCCTACTTCTGTGTCTGAACCTAATTTAAATAACAATGAATCTCCATTCGTATCTGATTCAGCGATATAAGATTCATAGAACCATGAATTATGATGCGTCAATGCCTCACCATGATTCCATGGAGAATTCAATTCCCCGCCTAATGGGGCTTCTAATGATTGATTATTCCTATATATTGTGAATTTGTAGGGGTATAATTCTTGATTCGAATTAGAATTTATTCGTAACCACAACTCACTATTTTCTGGATATTCGATGAAATAATTGTCATTATTTAGTAGATTGTTATCTACTAATTCTTTTTCTTGGTTATTTCTATACCAAATCTCAATTTTTACATCCTGATTTCCTGTTACTTCTGAAATTTCTATAACGTCACCTGGATTACCTGCGATTCTGATAGAATCTTTATCCGAATAATTATCCAATATCCCTACGAATTCAATTTTTCTCTGTATCTCTTCTATTTCTTGATCACAATTCCCTAACGTACAAACATCTGAAGTGACTACTGTGTAATAATTGCCTTGATTCCCTGGTGATGGCACTGAATCTATAAGTTCCTCTTCTTCAACTACTGAATGTTGACTCACTTTAATCATTTGAATAGAAATATCTTCTATTGATGTGCCTGAATTTGATGATAATATAATTGTTGAATTTTCATTTAATACTCCTCCCCATTCTAAAACATGTTCATTTTCTTCAGAATATGAATCTAAGTCATCGTTTATCTCGAGCATCAAACCAGGACAACTTATTTTTAAACATGAAACTTGATACCAGAATGGTCCATAATGCTCAATATTTTCCTCTAAAAGTATTACTTTTTCATTCGATTGACCATTGACATTCATAGCAATCGAACTAAAAAATAACAACGCTAAGGTTAGTGCTACTATCCGTCTCACAGCCCTTCGGACACGGCATACTCTTAGAATGCTTCAAGCGAAATGCTTCATCCGCAGTATGTATGGATGAGCGCCCACTGGCACGCAGCGTTGTCGCAAGACATCGTTTTGGGCGCTTATTCAGCCTAGGAGACCGGAATTCTCCTGGTTCTTGGTCTCCGGCTCTTATTTTGTCTCAAAATGACGGAGATTTATCCACTTCTATAGCTCCCTTCTTCTTCTCAAGAGATTCTAGTTCTCTACCCTCTAAGTTGACCATTGGTACACGAGCAAATCTTACTTTACCATTTGACAGCCTAGATTTATGGAAGGCGACAGAAGGATTGACTTTACCTCCCAGTCTTATTGAATCTAATTCTGGAGAATTTGCTAAAGGAAATGAGATATTGCCTGTTTCTTGGCAATCTCTTCATCATGATCCTAAGTTGAACGATAAAAATCTAGTTCCTTCTATAATTATACTCACTGATGCCCCTCAATTAGCAAACCAAAAGGGTCTTTTGTCCGAAGCGCTGTATATTTTGAGAACTCGTTTTCCTTCTTCTCTCATTTGGACTCCTGGTATAGGTGGCCCTGATAATTGTGCTATTTTAACTTGGATGGGTGCTGATTTATTTGACTTAGCCAGATCTAGACATGCTTGTTCTTTAGGCGTTTTACTCTCAGAAAATGGGCCGAGAGAGGTAGAAGCATCAATTGATGAAAACTCATCAATGGATTATCAACTTCTTTCATGGAAAAGATCTCTCGCAGCTACTAGATCTGCAATAAGATCGGGTAATCTCAGAGAATTAGTTGAGAAACAGGCACTTTCTAGTCCTCGTTCTGTTGAGAGGTTAAGAATGCATGATTCTCGAATGTCTACTTTAAATGGTGGTATTTCTGGATTATCACGCATTAAGGGACAAGATCATGTTTTAAGGTGCCATAGTTATTCTAGTCGGAACGATCCTCTGATTCAAGATTGGCAAAAAAGAGTTGCCACAACACATACTCCTCCTATTCATCAATCAAAGGTTTTGTTATTGTTGCCTTGCTCTGCTACTAAACCATATCGTTTATCTTCATCTCATAAACGATTTAGCCGTTCAATATCTTCAAATTCAATTCATGAAGTTATGGTCACCGCACCTTTAGGTTTGGTGCCTAGAGAGTTAGAAGACATTTGGCCCGCAGCTAATTATGACATCCCAGTCACTGGTGATTGGGATTCTGATGAAATTATAGTTATACGTAATATGTTATCTGATTATATTTCGAGAAATGGTTTTTCTAGAGTGATAAATCATAGTGGTATAGAAATAGACTTGGATTTTGTTGAAGTTGTTGATACAAGAAAGGGTTTAACTGCTGGTTCTCAAGAAGCATTAGCAAATCTAAAAGAAATTATAGACAAATCTATTGCGGACTTTGATTTAACTAATGTCAAAGAAAGTAAACACAGACTTGGTAAACTCCGTGCTCTCTCTAGATTCCAGCATGGTACTGATATATGGCTTGAAGGCACAGGAGTACAAGGCAGACCTCCAATTTTTACAATTCGTAAACAAGGTGAACAACTTGCATTGTGGAACCCTCGCCTAGGGCGCTTCTCATTTACTAAGGCTTGTTTGCCATTACTTGCAGAGAGCGGGCAATTCCCCGAAGCTCATTTATTAACCGGATTTGAATGGAAAGGAGATTTATTTTCATCAAATGTTGTTAGTTCTAAAGGTGAAATAAGAGTTGGTGACGAGGTATTAGTTTTCCAAGACAACAATCTCATAGGTTCTGCGAGAGCTGAAGCTGCAGGTTGGGAATGGCCAGATGGACCAAGTCGATTGGCTCGTGCACAACATAGATTGTAGACAAAATTGGTTGTCTGAGTTAGCGTAGCGATTAAAGAGGAGCAGCAGGTCGGCCGGACACCTGAGGTCTTGGACATGGCACGTATGCATAGCAAAGGAAAAGGAACTAGTGGGTCTTCTAAGCCAAATACTGATGTAGCACCTGCATGGTCAGAATCTGACAAGAGTACAGTTGAAGAACTAATATTGAAATATGCTAAAGCCGGCCACTCCTCTGCTAAAATAGGAACTATGCTAAGGGACATGCATGCAGTACCTGATGTCCGTTTGGTTATGGGTGAGAGAATATCTAAGACTTTAATTCGTAACAATCTCACTTCTACTTATCCTGAAGATATGATGAATCTTATGCGTAAAGCACTGAGTTTGATTGATCATCTTAATGCCAATAAGAAAGACTTGCATAATGCTCGTCAATTAGAACTGTGTGAATCTCGCATACGTCGTTTAGCTAAGTACTACATTGGCACCGGTCGTTTACCTTCAGATTGGGCTTACAAGCGCGACCAACTGAGATTAATGGTTGAATAAGTTCTATCCATAAGATTTGAACTGTAAACCTCTACGGTATACTATGCGTCGACTAGTCGATGAAATACAGTACACGAGTATCTCTGAAACTCTTGTCACTGCATCTCAAGAAATTAATAGACTCAGCGATTCGGTTTTACTTTTGTGCGAACCTACTCTTTTAGGTGCTTTATCGATAGCAGCTATAGAATCTTCACTTATTGACAATGGTCAATCATATAGAAGAAAGCTTAGTACGACTGAACCAGACAATGGTTCTTGGATTAAAATCATTGACGATGTTTCTAATGGGACTAAATTACAAACTAATCCTTTTAGATTAACTATATCCACATTAGTTGTAGAAGGGCTAACTGGGCATAAGGGGGACTCTAAAAAAGGCCCATTGACTTCTGTTGCCCAATGTCACGCACTCGCTCAGTTAATATCGCCTCATGGTTCTCGAACTAGAAGAATCAGGCCATGGCTAATATCGGGGAATTGGATAAATTCCGCTTTAGATCATACTTACGATCCACTTTATACCGCACTTCGCGACATTCTTTCTGATGAGGGATCAATCCGAGTAGTTCCTCTTCCTGAGGTTCCTGAACCAAATGTTTCGGAGCATGAATGGATGGATATTGATGCATTAAATGCAGTTTCTTCTAGATGGGTAACTCTTGATATGGAAGGCAGAGCCAGATCTCTTTCTCATCTAGTTCGTTCTTCATTAATTCGCTCTACTCCTTCTACCTCTAGATTAGAAGAAATAGTCTGGCACTGTATTCTAGCACCTGGTTGGTCAACGGACTTAGCAGGACAGATATCTTCAGCTAGAAAATTATGGGATGAAGATGATCCTAATATTGCTACTAGTAAGTTAATAGATAAATTAATTGGAGATGGAATGGTCTAGTCATTCTTCAATTCTTAACATTACGTCGCAACCTGAACATTCGAATCTTAGAGGACGTACCTTTGATTCAACAGGATTATTCGTTCCACAAGCAGGACATTCTATTTGGGGGCTCTTTTTCCTAATCAATCCCCCCTCTTTATTCATTCTTGGTGAAACAAGAGATATTGGGAAAACAAGCAGGACACTAGATGCTACTATCGCCAGAACTATTTGCATAGGCATACCGAGAATATATACAACTAGAGAAAGACCTCCTAAGGCTACTACTGTAATCAATGAAGGAAGACTACTTCTTTTCCTTGTTAAGAATAATCCCATTAATATAGCCACACAAAGAGAAAATACTGAAATCATTGCAGATATGAGGGGGCTAAATACCATATTTCCAGATGGTAAGAATTCAATTCTAAAATCAGCATCTTCTTCTATTTGGTCTTCTTTAATTTCGATACTTTCTAAGAAAATCCATCTTCGATGGTTAAAGTCTATATTTTCTGCAGACACTGGACCTAGGCCTGCTAGCATCGACGTCTTTATTTCAACATCGAGATTGACTTCTTTCCAATAATTATTTGTAGGATTACGTATGAAGTTTTCAATTAGCAGTTGTCTTTCATTGTCAACTACTGGATATGATGTTTTAATTTTAATAGTGATTTCTTCTGCTGCGAATGACCTAGTCCCACCCATATCAATTTCATATACGGTGGGTCCCAAGTCTACAGGGTTAATTCCCAGTATAGATTCAATATCTATAGAAAGACCACCTTGCATAAATGACCTCATATCTGATGAAGATCCAGTTAGGTGTGAGGTTAGTGCTAATAATTCATCATCATCAACTTTGCCATTATTTCTGTTTGAGGTTGCAACTGAGTCTGAATAAGAATTCAGATTCTTCCACCAACTATTGGAATCTAAACTAGTATTACCAATATTATCCATGCCCCATCTCATCCATTGTGACATTGCGCTATCAAAAGAAATCTCAATTTTCTTTTCTATAATATCGCCTTCAAATTTAGCATCTACCTCTACACTGATTGTCGAACCGCTATCTCTTAGAGGTTCTGAAGACGGATAATAACTCCCTCCTCCACCACTATCTTCTTCCACATTAATATCATGTGATTTTGATACAGATATATCTAAACCATCTTGAGGAGATATTGTGAATTCAGTTGTATAAATTCCGCTATCGGTATCTTCTGGCATTTCCCAAACGAATGTAACTTCTACACCAGATTCTATAGGGGTAGCTATTGGACTTAATGTCAGAGGTGTGCCTTGAAGTGTGAAACTTCCAGTTGATAACGACCACATATCACCATCAAAACCAGAATTAATTATTATTGGAAAGTATACTAATCCAGATGTCACACTCGCCTCTTTAATTTTAATATCTAATAATGGCATTCCTCCTGTCACCTTTGCAACTGAGTCATCAGAACCCCACAAAAAGGTCAATCCTGCTTCTGCCGTGGGGTTAGAAAACAGTAAACTGTTAACTGAGAGTGAAACTTCAACCTTATCTCCATCGTTTACTGTTCCCGAGGATACTTGGACTGATACTTGTAAATCACCTTCTCCATTCAGAAACGGTTCAACTCCATTTAAACCAGCATCTCCTGTATAAAACGATCCACCTATTCTAATATCAAGAGTAGAATTTATTGTGACTCCGACTGCACCTTCAACTAGGTATGGGATAGTAAATGACCAAGTCTGAGTTGGATATTCTCCTTCTGAACCCCATATTAGTTCCCAAGAACCAACTTCAATTTCTCCTTGCTGCCATGCAGAAACTGTCGCAGAAAACTCGTCTGATAATTCACTTTCAAATGGAGACAACCTTCCATTTGAAGATTCATCTAATAAAAATAAATCCAAATCCGTGTCACTACAACAAGATGTTTCTCCATCTTGAGCATCTTGAGCATAGGATGGCACATTAAAGAAAGAGGCGAATAATAATGCTACTAAGGCCAAGGTTTTGGCATTCAGCCCCCCTCTCATATTGCCTTGTGGTTGGCTTACTACCCTTCAATGCGACGCTTAATAGATGCCGTTAAGACAACTTTCCTATCCTTCGGCTTCTAGCCGTGAAGCCACAATAATTCAACTTCTTCTGCATCATTCTCTGATTCGACAATTGCATAGCCTACTCTTTCAAGTTGTAGAATACTTCCTTTTGATAGTTCAAAATCTTCCATCATTCCTTTCTGAGTAATTATCTCCCTTGCATCGGGGATAGTCAAATTAGCCTTTTTAGCCATAGAAATAGGCAACCAGTGTACGATTGGCCTGTTATCTGCACGTTCATAAGATTCAATCTCAATAATAGAATCTATTATTTTGACATCTGCAAAATCTTTCAATCTTATCTTCTTATTTTTCAAATCTTTTTCTTCAACGTATACCTTTTTCTCATTTAAGTCCCACACTCTCTTCCCTTTGATTAAATCCATTGGGTGCCTTTTTATCGATATAGTATTGTCAAAATCCTTTTTCCCATCTAGATTCTTGATTTTTAGTAATTCTGGATTTCTTACAAAAGCTCTTCTTTCACAATTTCCGTCGATTTTACTTGAATTGAAGGCTTCTATGGTTTGTAGTGATACGGAAATGTCTTTCTGTGTCAGTCCTAAATCTATCCAGAATTCTCTCATTGCTCCTGAGTCGAAACCTCTTCTTCTTAATGCTCTAAGTGTAGGTAATCGAGGATCGTCCCATCCAGTAAATATTCCATCATTAATGTCTTTCCTCATTCCTGATGTTGAGAAACTACCAAACTCATGAATCTTTACTCTACCCCAATACAAAGTTTCAGGATATTGCCAACCGAAATGTGAATATAGCAACGTTTGTTTTCTTGTTGAGTCCATCAAATCTTTTCCTCTTATTATATGGGTGACTCCTTGCTCATGGTCTTCTATCGCACTTTGGAAATCTAAGAGGGGCCAAACTTTGTATTTGTCTCCTACCATTGGATGTGATGAGTGCTGTATCCTTAATGCAGGCCAATCTCTTAATGCAGGATTTGGTAGATCAATAGATGTTTTAACTCTGACAACCGCTTCGCCCTCGAGAAATGTTCCATTATTCATTAGCTCCCAGTCTGTAAGATTTTCTTTAGATTTTTTTGATCTACAATTGCACTCTTCTTTGTTGTCTCTTAATTTCTTAAATACCTCTGCTGAACACTTACAAACATAGCCAAATCCATCATCCAACATTTTTTCAGCGTATTTTAGATAAATACCCATTCTATCTGATGCTTTTATTATTACATCTGGATTCTTTCCTGTTAGCCATTTATAATCTTCTTCTATCCATTTATATGCTTCTTTTATTGGAGGTTTTATTTTTGAATCCGTATCATCGAATCTTAATACTACTTTTCCATTATATAGGTCTGCATACTCTGAGTTTATCGTCACCCCTCTTGCATGACCTAGTGTGAGTGGGCCATTTGGATTTGGTGCAAAACGTAGCACTACTTTCCCTTTTTCTGCATTTGGTAATTCCTTCAACCCCACTCTTTTACTTCTCTTTTGTCGATTTAACGCCTCTGGATTAGTTCTTTCTAGAGATTCACGAGCCACCTCTATTCCTTCTTCTGAGACCATTTTATTTACAATACTCACTTCTCTTTCGACTAATATCTTCAAATCTTTAGCTCTGTTCCTTAGGTCTGCTCTTTCTCCTAAGATTCTACCTAATACTGAACCAGATTGCCCAGCCCCATTATATTCGACTGCGTTTTGAAGCGCATATTTTCTAACAATTGCTACAACTTCTGCACTCCAATCGTCGTCGCCAGCCATGTTATCAACCTCCACCAGTAGACAACTACATTTCACATTTCACTATTTTACCATTCATTAAGTGATGATTGAACACCTATTTCTCCTAAATCACTACGAATAGGAATAGGGGTTTCGTGCTCATCAATCCACGCTTTTTTGACAGTAGCCCATGACCACCTTAGGTGTTGATTTGGTAGATCTCCACTGACTAACAATTTCACGGCTTTTTTTGTTTTCGGGTCTGATGGATACCCACTTCCAATATCGATTCCAAGTTTTTTACTTATTTTTTCAATTTCCTTGTCTCTACATACTTTCGCAAGAATACTGGCAGCACCAACTAGTAGTTCTTCAGCGTCCATCTTATGTCTTGCTTGGATATCCCAATCTCCCCATTTTTTCCCTAGTGATTTTCTTACTCTTTGGCTAAAACGTTCCTCATTGACATCGCAGGCATCTGCTTGAATGAGACCTTTTGTATCATCTATCTCCGTTTGGTATATCGCTTCTTTGAATAATTCTACTTCTAACCTGTTCAAGTCAATCCTGTTTCTTTCTTTATCAATTCTAGTTGCATCGCATACAACCATTCCAATCTTCCAACCTCTATTTTCGGCTTCTAAATATATCTTTTCGGATATTTCTTCTCTTTTCTTTGGAGTTAGCACTTTAGAGTCTTGAGCATCAATTTTTCTTAGTATTTCCTTTTCAGACTCTGGAATACCTAATGCACAAACAACCAATGGACCTATTGCTGGACCTCTACCTGCTTCGTCAATTCCAATTTGATACATTCTAAACCTCATTATCGGGTTTCTTACCTTTTCTTAATTTAGATATTCTAGATTCGAATTCATCCATTTCTTCCAGAAGTGAATTTCCTGGATGCATATTTTTATCGGTTGCAAGATCATCTGCCAATTCTACAATATCTCCCAATGCGTTATCTGTGATTGCTTTATCCAATGATGTGCTGGCTTTTTCTACCATAAATTTGGATGGACCTGTCTTTTCACCAATTTCTTTTTCTTTTGATTTCTTTTTGAATTCATCTTCAAATCCCTTTGAATCTATGGTTGTACTTTCAACAATGACTTTTGGTTGCTTTTCTTTTGTAAATCTTGACATCCAATCATTAACTGTCTCACTATCTTCACTAGGGAGTCCTAGTCTCTTCCTATCTTCTTCAAGTCTATACTGTATTGCTTTAACAACTCCAATACTTCCAAATAATATTACTATTAGGCTCAGAATTACGGTTTGCCAAGTTCTAAAGAATTCAATAACTATGGATTCTCCTTTATCTTCCTCATTACATTCTCCACAGTCTTTCTCAAGAAATAAATCTTCACTTTCTGACTCATTTCCTTGGAATATTATTCTAGGATCTCTTATAGATCTCGCTTCTATGAATAGTGTCGGATTTTCTGCATAAAATGTACTTTGAGATATTTCATCATAAGATATATTCATCCATGCAGTGAAACCAACAGATTCACCTTCTCCAATATCTAAAATCTCAAAAGAACGCGGATTAATCATTACTTGTTCTTCAGCACCATCAGGAACATCTAATTCGAAGTTTGTAAAAATATTACAATCTAGATTCACAACCAAACCGTCATTTGTATTTCCAATATTTGTAAGCTCCCAGAAAACAGATACATTTGCAACACGATTTTCATAATCATAGTTATGCACATATGTTTCTTCAACTAATTCCCAGCCAAAATAATCTCCGACCATGACTTCAAAACTTATACTAGCTGGATTCCATCCATCTACCCATAATTCTACAACTATATCAGCAGTCATTCCCGACGCAGTTCCTTCTCCAATTGATATATTCAAAAATATTTGATTATTTGTTTCTCCTGCATTCAATGTAATTTTACTTTTACTAATATTTACATCCATCCATCCCGGAGTATCTGTGATATTTAATTCAAAATCGTAGGGTATATCTCCTGTGTTTCCTATTATCAATTCAGTTCTACATGTATCTCCAGGGCTTGTTTCAAATTGACAATCTATATTGTTTAGTTCTAGACTCCCTCCTGATCTAGGGACTATGTTTACTCTTTGTGTTGCAAATACTGGCTCATCAGGTAAGGCTGTACTCCATATTTTAATCTCAAAAAACATACTTCCGCTTACTAAAAGAGGAGACTGAATCTGAAATCGAATTTTACCGGTTTCATTAGGCCACATTCCTGATAGTTCCATTTTATCTTGAATAAATACGTTCCAATCTTCAAGAGCGAATGCCTGTGAATAATTTCCTATCGCACTCCCATTTTCATCCATTGGCCTTATGCTCACTGCAATATCTCTCTGAGTGTTCCCTAAATTTCTCGCATTCATCTCAATTGTAGCAACATTAAATGGTGCGATAGAATAAGTTCCACCTCCATCTAAAATTTCTACTCCATGGAAATATCCATATCTCATCGAGAAATTGTACCAATCTTTGTTTCCAGTGGTCTCAGATATAAGTTCCATACTGAAATCATGGAGTGAATTAGCTAATGGCATTCCATTTTCCGTCAAGGGCGCAATAATCGTAAATTGTAACCATGATGTGATGTCAGAGGGTGCACTAAAGTCAAATCCATTACTGGTATCAGATGAATAATTCCACGAAACCTGCCAATTCAATGGTCCAATTATTTTAATATTAGCACTATCGTCATATTCCCCTAAGTTTGTATAATTAATATTTAGATTTATTAGTGCCCCTGGGTCGATTGCAAAAACAGACCCTGAATCGGGTCCAAATTCAATTCCTGGAGGTTCTATCTCAAATGGATATGTATATTCTGGAGTTTCATTGAATACAGTACTTGCTGCCGCTTGTTGTAACTCTAATGCTCTTTCAGGGGAGATTCCACTGGGATAATCTTCACCTACCGGGGAATTTCCAGTGATTACTCCGTATATTACACATGCCGATAGATATGACCCGTCCAGAGATGGATGAGAACCATCACTTGAATAAAGTGTTGAGAAAGCATTTGTTCCCTGTGCAGGGTCTACTCCAGTATCATTTACTTTGTAATAGAGATTCTTATATGCGAGTCCCACAGGTGCTAAGAATACTGGCTTTTCAGAGGTAGTGGAATTCTCTAAGTACATTTCATAACCCTGCTGAAGATGAAGCTGCATAGTTAGATAATCTGGGTTTCTTACTGGATTATTAATGTCGCCATCCATACGCCCCCAGGTCATAAAAAGTATAGTTTGACCACCTTCTTCTATGACTCTCTCATTTAGACTTTCAACCGCATTTTTACTTTGAATCCAGACATTAGAATTTGTAGTAAATGACGGAATCTGACTTTGGTCTTGTAATATTACGTAATCTTGTCCCTCTGAGAGTTTTGTATCAAGAGTACTCCCTTGTTCTTCTGCATCATCTGAATGATCAGATAATTTCATTCCACCCCCAGTAATCGCCTCGACATTAGCATTTTCTCCTGATCCATCTAGTATTTGTTCTACTTTCTGGTATAGTGTATTAGAACTAGTATAAGAGTTTCCAACTAGTAGAATATCTAAACTTATTATCTGTTCGTCACTTCTTTCAATTTGTTTAGAAATTGAATCCATCTCATTTTTTAATTCGTAAATCTGGGGATTATTTCCTACTTGTAATAAGATTAGTAACACAATAACTGTAGTTACGACATCTCTTCTCATGTCCAGTCCTAAGTGTTCTACTCTTTCAATTTACTCTCAGAAGGTCAAAATGAATCATTTACTTTCACTATTAGAGTACAGGATCCGGTATTAATAGGCCTAGTGCATCTATATCAAATTCCCCTGCTTGTATTGGTACTCTCAATCCAAAATCGAAAGACACCTTTGGGTCAACTTCTCCTATTTGTCCAACTTCTATATTTTCAATCATAATTTTAGCACCTCTACCTTTAATCCACGGTCCTTCTTTTTCATTAATAGAGACCCAATCTACTTTTTCCAGATTTGCCCCCAGATCTCTTAGTAGTGCACTTGCGATTCCTTTTGCTGCGGAAAACCCCCCTCCTACCTCGGCACATGCCCAAGCAACTCGATTTTTATTTTCTGCATCTCTAACTACAGTGCCTAATTCATGTACCTTTTGTGGCAACTCATGATGTCTATTAGCTGAAAGAAGGTTTAGCAAGGAAGGCAATATGTATTGCCTCAGAATAGTATGGTCTTGAGTAATTGGATTTGCGATAATAGTGCTCTTACCTGTTTCTGACCAGCGCATCTTCTCAAATTGGTCTTTCTTATTAGATAAAGTCAAACTTTGAGTTTCCTGTAAACCGAGTGCACACAAGCTTGCAGTGATTCTTCTATGTAAGTTTGAGGAGGGCAGTGGTATTGCATCCAAATGAACTGTGGACAATTGTTCAGGAAGGTTTTCATACCCGTAACCAATTGCAATGTCCTCAACTATATCTATTGGATGCATGATGTCATTCCTCCATCTTGGCATTGCGATTATGTGTTCTTTTTCTCCAACTACACAGTCAGCCC
>Ga0066836_10000044_pt1 | contig 44757 bp, 42 predicted proteins | sample ETNtaG_18_FD_71568 | JGI IMG/M metagenome (GOLD analysis project Ga0066836, IMG submission 71568) | Marine microbial and viral communities from oxygen minimum zone, Eastern Pacific Ocean - ETNP201302SV91 | ecosystem: Environmental > Aquatic > Marine > Oceanic | place: Pacific Ocean: Eastern... | reverse complement strand
ATCCCTCCCCACAGGGCCGAACCATCCTCTGCATGAGAAAGCCCGTAGGCGTAAGATGCTAGCACGAGAGGACCTAGGGCTATTGTGACAATTCGGACGGCCTCTCTAGTAATCTCCACGCCTTTACTCAGCGGTTTCCATACATAATATGGCGGCAGGATTGAGTGCTGACTCCCGCTTCAGCCACTATGGACTGGACCAACCTAGCAGGCAAAGCCCTCTTCTCAGGGGCAGTGATAGTGACAGCAAGTGAGATAGCGAAGAGATCAGCGGTGTTCGGTGCACTGGTCATCTCACTCCCTCTGGCGAGCATAATGTCGATGACATGGCTGTATAACGATACTGAGGACACCGCACAGGTGGCCGATTTCGCAGAGAGCATACTGTGGCTAGTGATACCATCGATGCTGCTCTTCTTGATTCTACCATTCCTTCTCAGACGAGGATGGGGATTTGAGGCGTCTATGGCATTGGGGATCGTTGCCACCATAGTAGCTTATGGGGCAGGGATATGGGCTGCTCAGGCCCTCGGACAGGTCTCGTAGTTGATCTGATTACCTTAGTGCCCATGCTCGATTAGCCCGGCAGCTTCAGCCCCGTATAACAATAGGACCAGTACACCCACTCCGATGAGCACGTTCCTCAATGCCTCTCGGCCGGTCTCTGGATTGTGGATGTCAGGCAGGGTGTCCACCGTAGCCACGTACAGGAAGGTGCCTGCCGCAAACAGCATCGCGAGCGCGATGAAATGCTCATCCATCCCCTGCAGTGTGTAGAATGAGACTAGTATCATCACAGGCGTGGCCAGAGAGAAAATCACAATATCCCTGATGGAATCGTTCTTGTTTTCTCTCTCGTGCATTGAGAATACACCTAGACTGAAAGCAGCCGGGACCTTGTGAATTAGTACTGCCAGTGCAACCAAGGCGGTGACCGCCTCTGATGTGCCTGCTGCGGCAGACCCTATTGCCAACCCATCGGCCGCAGAATGCAGGGACAGACCGAGAACGATAATCCAAGGAGAGTTTCTGTGATGTACATGCTCGTGCCCGTGCTCGTCATGGTGGTCATGATGTTCCTCGTGGACTGCATGGCCTATGCCTGAACCTTCGAGAATAAGCATCATCAGGAAACCCGCTAAGACGGCCCCCCCGATTAGCAGATTACCAACTCCCTCTTCTTCATGACCAGCCTCTTCATCTTCGCCCCCTTCCTCATGTTCTCCCGCTGCCAACTCGAAACCTTCTGGAACTACAACGAGAAGGGCAGAGGCCAATAGAATGCCAGATGCGATACCAGTGATTCTTCTGAGAGTCTCGGGATTCTCCTTGACTTTGCTGAATATTGGAAATAGGCCCCCGATGAGGGCTAAAATTAGAGTTAGTGCCGCGAGTTCGATTGGAGCGCCTGCTGTTACCATAGTTCGCGGATTGATAATACATATTTAAAAAATATTATTAATTCTATCATTCTAGCATTGCCATGAGCAGAGTAATATCGTTCAGTGGAGACAAGGAGTTCGCACACAGACTAGACTCCATAATCGAGAATTCCGGCTACAAAAACAGAAGCATGTTCCTCAGGGATGCTAGCCTGCACTTCGCGGATGCAAATCGTGGTGGCGATCTGAGTACGATGGACGCAGATTCAGTAACTGAGGGGGTCCTAGTGATATTTTACCAGCACGGAGTGGAGAGCAAGATCCTCGATATCAGACACTCTCATTCGATACAGGTCTCTTCCTACAATCATAATTGCTTGAATGAGAGCCATACTTGCGTAGACACCATGCAAATCAGGGGCGAAGCCGGTTCTGTCAATGATATTGTTGAGAGGCTGAAGAATACCAATGACGTCGACAGGGTCTCTTTCGTCTCCGCACCCCTGCGTGAAGCAGGATGCTGCTGAATGTCTACCAGTCGAGATCGAGCCTGCGTCGCATTGAAGGAGCGACACTATGGCCAAGTGATGTGGAAATACCCTCGCAACTTGAGTCGATGCTCGCCGGCTCGATGGGTCCGACCAAGCAGAAGGCGGCCCGATTAGTCGTTGATTTGGCTTCTACAGCTGGAGCCTCGGAGTTCATCGAAGTGGAGAATGCCCATGTGTCAGGCGTGAGCGTGATTACAGGAGGGCATGGGCTCAGGCGTTTCCTAGCCGACCTGTCAGGAGACTCTGAGGGCAAGGTAACTATCCCAACTACTCTCAATTCTGCTGGGTGCGACCACCAGAAGATGGATGAGATGGGTATCGATTACCCCGACTTCCTCGAGCAGCAGTTTGAGATTGTCCACGCCTACTCTGAGCTCGGAATAGATGCCATACTGTCCTGCACTCCCTATGATCGGGGCATCGAGGCGGACGAAGGCATCGGCTCTTGGGCCGAGTCCAACGCAGTCTGCTTCTCGAACTCTTACACCTCACTCGTCACCAACAGGGAGTCGGGCCTCTCCGCCTTGGCTACCGCACTGACTGGATGGGCCCCTCGATGGGGACTACATCTCAGAGAGAACAGGACGCCCAACATCCTAGTGAGGGTGGAGTGTGCCATGACGGACTCCACTGATTGGAGCATCCTAGGGGACTGGATTGGCAAGCAAATCAGACCGGAATGGGACCTGCCGTGGGGCCCGATGCCACGAATCACCGGACTCCCTGAGTGGACCAGCTTTGAGATGCGAAAAGCTCTCACCGCGGCTGCTGCTAACTACGGATGTCCACTGCTATGGGCAGATGGTCACACCGCTGACGCACCTGCCGTGGAGAACTATCAGGGTGAGTTGACCTTCACTGAAGATGACCTTTCCGAGCGCTACCGCGAACTCTCCCCTCGAGGACAGGTCGATTTGGTGGTCATCGGCTGTCCGCAGGCAAGCGTCGGCGAGGCTCGCACTGCTGCTGCTGCTGTCAGGGCGAGGATGGAGTTGGGAGAAGTCATCCCGGACCAACGACTTTGGGTGTTCATGAGCGGCCACAATCACGACTTAATCTCAGCCGATGGCACCCTCGACGTGCTAGAGGAGGCAGGAGCACTCGTACTCCGCGACACCTGCCCCGAAGTCACACCATACAATCGCTCGCGTTACAACCACCTGCTGACCAATTCTCTGAAGGCCGAGCACTACCTGACCAGCGGACTCAATCGGATGCCGACCAGTGTCGCCCCTATCGAGCAGTGCGTCGCCCATGCATTCGACCCGACTCTCGTTACAGGTGAGCGCCCAGTGCTAGACTCTGAGGCTGCCAAACCGATTCCATCTGCTAAGACACAGCGTCGTGGTAAATACGAGGCCAGTGGGAGTGGTATACCCAGTCAGAGCGAGTGGGCAGTCTCAGGAAAGGCCCTAGTTACTGACGTTCCAATCACCTATCTCGGCTACGTCAACTCCGACACCGGATTCATCGAGGAACCCGGCCACCCTCTCAATGGACATTCTATTGAGGACACCGTGCTAATCTACCCGAAAGGCTCGGGCTCTACTGTCGCACCCTTTGTACTGATGGGGCTAATCTACACCGGTAAGGGCCCTATTGCTATTGTCAACCGCGACGTCTGCCCGCTTACCTTGCCCGCAGCCTCCCTTCTGGGGGTCCCCTATGCTCACGGTTTCGGCTCTGACCCCACTATGGAAGTCAATACGGGAGATGATGTGGAGATATCGCTGAGTGGCGGTATGACTACCCTGAGGGTCGTTAGTAGGGCAGGAGAGGTTTGATGACTCCCGGTGCTTCGCACCGGTTCCATGTCTAAGCGAAGCGACCCCGAGCCTTGCCGAGAACAAGACCTCGGCCTATTCGAGGTAATCGCTCGGGATGGTGCTGCGCGGATAGGGCGGCTACACACCGCACATGGTTCGATGAATACACCCGCCCTGCTCCCTGTCGTTAACCCTAATCTTCGGACAATAGAACCGCGTGAGATGTGGGAGAGGTATGGTGTCGAAGCTCTAATCACCAACTCATACGTTATCTGGAAGCACGACGACTTGAGAGAGAGGGCGTTGGACGAAGGCGTACACTCAATGCTTGACTTTCCTGGTGTAATAGTCACTGATTCGGGTACCTTCCAGTCCTATGTCTACGGTGATGTCGAAGTCGGAGTCTCGGAGATAGTAGAGTTCCAACGCGATATCGGTGTTGATATTGGTACCATGCTCGATGTTTTTGGACGCCCCGACATGAGCCGCGAAGAACTCGAGGAATGCGTTGATGAAACAGCCCTGAGAGCCAAGCAATCACTTGAATCAGCAGGAGACACCTTGCTTCTAAATGGGCCAGTCCAGGGTGGTCTGTATGAAGACCTGAGGGCTAGGGCTGGCAACCTGATGGGCTCAGCTGAGGGGGAGTTCAGGGGCTTCACCATCCATCCTGTCGGAGGCATCGTCCCTTTGATGGAGAATCAGCGCTATCGCGAATTGTTCCAGATTCTGCTCGCCGTTAGGTCGACCACCCCTCCAGATCGCCCAGTGCATCTGTTCGGCTGTGGCCATCCGATGCTGTTTCCTTTGGCCATCGCTCTAGGTGCTGATTTATTCGACAGCGCGGCCTACGCAATATTCGCTCGAGACGACCGAATCTTGTCACCTCATGGCACTGTCAGACTGAAGGGGCTCACCGAGTGGCCGATTCACTCCGCAGCCCTATTCGGGCTTACTCCTGAAGAGGTTCGCGACATGGATTCCGAGAAACGCTCGGTCCTACTCGCTCACCACAACCTTGAGGTCACTCAGGCCGAGTTGGCACGTTGCCGCGAGGCGATTCGCAATGGTTCGATTTGGCAGCTTGCAGAACGACGCAGTCATGCATCACCGCAACTCAGAGATGCATTCACTTGGGTGCTGGAGCAACTAGAAGAAATTCCAGACGGTCCCGTCGGCGTCTCGGCCCTCAATCTCATGGCATCCACAGACCCTGTGAGGAGTGGAGGCGAGAAGCTCAGTGACGACATTGGGACAAGGCCACACATCCTGCATCTACACGCCCTCCTATCTATGAGATGGAGATTACCAGGGTCATGGTGGGACGGCTCTGACTCCGAACCTGAAAGGGTTGTGTTGATTGAAGGGACAACTCCGCCGTGGCGTGATTCCGCGCTCGGAGCGGTGGTATCGGCACTGCTTGAAGAGCCTAGGAGCATCATCATGCTCTCGACTCCCCTTGGCCCTATTCCGTTCACCTTAGAGGACGTCTCTCCTTGGTGCCACCTCGATTGTCCCGACGATGTTTGGTTAGATTCGTATGGCGGCGAGGAGATTGCCGAAGGACTAGCCGAACTAGGTCTCGACGAATTCCCTCTAGTTCGCGCCGAGCAATGCACCATGCCCGAAGGTAAACAAGTCGGCGATGTGAGGAATTGGCTCGACCGCTGCGCAGTGGTCGACAAACTCACAGTACTGTGCGGAGTCTCACCGAGCGACGGCTGCAGTCTGACTGAGGGTATGAACTCCCGTCGTTCTCGCACAGATCGGATGGTCAACGTACTGTTGGAGGGTGAACACATTCTCTCACCGCGTCTGTCTGATGGTGGTATCAGCCTCGCCCTCGACGGTGCCCGGCGCCTCAACGCTCTCAATCCCGGCCCCCCAGGTCGCTTCGAAGAGCCGGCTGATTACGACTCAGATCACCCCGGGATGTCGCGTGTCTGGCTGCTGGATGACGCTATTCCGTTTGTTGGTAGAGGCCGCAACGTGATGCAGGGCTACGTGCTTGGTGCAGACCCTCATCTGACTCCGGGCCAGCCCTGCCTAGTAGTCGACGGAAATGGTGGGCTGATTGCTCATGGCACTGCTATGGCAACTGCATGGGAAATGGCTCATTTCAAGAAGGGAATCGCAGTCAGGGTGCGTGACGGGGCGTTGAGGGACGATTAGCCCCTTCTTCCGGTCTTGCCGGGGATTAATTCAAGTGGCGTACTTTCTAGCGTAGCCCGACTCCCCTAAGGGAGTCGGGGTTGAAAAATGGGCGAAGAATGGGATGGCAAATCTGTCATCACAGCGCGCAATTTGCGCAAGATGTACGGTCCGCACCTCGCGTTGGATGACATCAATCTTGAGATTCCTTCAGGAGCAGTCGGCATTCTCGGTCCGAACGGGGCCGGCAAATCGACACTGTTCAAGTGCCTACTCGGACTGATTACCACCACTTCGGGCGATGGTACCGTCCTCGGTTACGACATCAGGACAGAGGGGGACAAGATTCGCTCCCGCATCGGCTACATGCCAGAGTATGACGCCCTCGACCCCGGTCTGTCTGCAATCGACCAGGTTAGGTACGCCGGCGAGTTGCTGGGAATGAATCCAGCACACGCGACTCGTAGGGCCCACGAGGTGCTTGAGTACGTCGGCCTGAAGGACCAGAGATACAGAAAGATTGAGACCTACAGCACCGGGATGAAGCAGGCCGCCAAACTGGCCTGCGCCTTGGTTCACGACCCTGACGTTCTGATATGCGATGAGCCCACGAATGGACTTGACCAGAGGGCCCGAGAATTCATGCTACAAACTCTTCGTCGCACTGTCTCGGAGGGAAACCGCTCCGTTCTGATGAGCAGCCACGTGATGGATGATGTGCAGGATGTCTGTGACAGGATAGTGATGATTCACAATGGAAAAATTGTGGTGCAGCGTCGAATCGAGGATCTCGCTAGGCAGATTGAGCGCGAGATCGAAATCTCCGTGTGGGGTGGTGCTAGTAGGATGCAGCAGGAACTTGAGTCCAGAGGCTTCGTGGTGCGACGTCTCGGGAGAGTACTTCGAGTAGATAGGGCCGATGATAGCACCTCGAGAAATATCCTCGAGGCCGCTGTCTCTGCAGACGTGCAAGTCAGGCAGATGCAGGAGTATGTGCCTGACCTTGAGGACATCTTCCTGCTCATTATGGAAAAGCTCGGTGCCGAAGTCAGGAGCACTTCGGATCTAATGACAGCAGCGCACACAGGAGGCGATCGCGATGAGTAATGATGGAATAGACATCGAGGGAGGCAAGACTCGAATGGAGGTGGCCTATGGTGCCGGCGATGGCGACGACGAAGCCAAGGCCACCGTTGCCAGAAAGGAGGCCGAACTGGGGACTATCTTTGAACAGTCCTATCGGCCTTGGGATGGTGAACTGGGCCCTAGATGGACAAGGAACTACGCGATTTTCAGGCACCACGTCTACGGCCTGTTCCGAAGCACTGGGCACCGGCACTACCATCCGATGGTCAGACTAACTATCTTCGTCATACTTCTGTTCTCCTTGATGCCCGTGCTGATGCTGTTCCTTGCCTCTCTCACTGGTGACGGTTTCATGGCCGACGCCTTCTCGAGGATGTGGGGCATCAATCGTTACAACCTGTGGGGACAGGTTCTCGGGTACTTTCCTCGTAATTTGTGCTGCTGGCCTTTACTAACCGCTCTGGTAGTAGGGGGAATGATTTCGGATGACCGCAAGAACGGTACCAGTGCTATCTACTTCTCGCGTCCTGTGACAAGGCTTGACTACACCGCGATGAAGTATCTCAGCGTCGCTGTGGTACTGGGCTTCGTCATCGTGTTGTCCTACTTCGTCTACTACACTTCTGCAATTGTTTTCAACGGCGAGGGATGGGCCTATCTCATAGACACTCTGCCGATGTTCGTTGGTGGACTGATTGCCGGAATCCTCGTGGTCATCACCTACACCTCGATAGGTCTCGCCCTCTCAAGCATCAGCCAGAGTCGCTTTTTCGCTGCAATCGCGTTCCTCAGCGTAATTTACGGCACCAAACTACTGGCGCTGCTGATAGAGACCCAGTTCGAAACCTCGATACTCTATGCCCTCAGTCCTTACGACTGTCTGGCCCAAATAGGTCAGTGGCTGCTAGGCATTGATTCCAACTACGATCACCCGTTGGCCTTCTCACTGGTATCAATCATCACAATCAATGCGGTCTGCATAGCACTTCTGGCCGCACGCGTCAGTTCTCTGGAGGTGACTAGAGAATGAGCGACAAGACACCTGCCGTTCTCGTCGATCAGGCCTCGAAGTGGTATGGGGAAGTCATTGGAATCAACGACGTGTCCTTGGCCATAGATGGTGGTGTCACCGGTGTGCTTGGCCCCAATGGGGCCGGTAAATCGACTCTTTTCAAACTCTTGATGGGACGACTCAAGCCAAGCCAGGGGAGCGTCAGGCTGTTTGGTATCGACCCGTGGACTAACACCTCGCCTTACCGACGGGTCGGATATGTCAGCGAGTCCGAGAGGATGTACGACTGGATGACTGCTCTGGACTTTGTCACTACCCTTGCGAGGCTGCACGGGATGACTCGCGAGGAGGCTACAGCGAGAGCCGAGCACGTACTCGATTTCGTAGGTTTGTCCGATGTTCAGAACAAGGAGTTAGGAAAGTACAGCAAGGGTATGAGGCAGCGTGTGAAGATAGCTCACGCACTGGTCCATGATCCCGACCTCATCATCCTCGACGAGCCACTGCACGGCTGTGACCCGATAGCTCGGACAAGCATCATGAGCGTAATCAGGGAACTCGGCTCGCAGGGCAAGACCGTCATCATTTCGAGCCACATTCTAGAGGAGATAGAGCGCATCACCGAGCAGATTGTCATACTTCACAATGGCAGACTGCTAGCGCTTGGCAACTTGCACGCCATCAGGGCCCTTCTCGACAAGCACCCTCACCGCATCCTACTTACCTGTGACAACCCAAGACACCTCGCTTCCGAATTCATCTCCGAAGACCCGGTATATGGAGTCCGTTTCCCTGAAGGGGGCAAACTAGAGATTCAGACCAACGACCTGTCGGCCGCCCACGCTATCCTGCCGCGCGTCATCGTGGATTCGGGAGTAGATGTCTCTGCAATCGAGAATCCCGACGACAATCTTGAGTCACTGCTAGGGTATCTGATAGGGGGCGATTCGTGATGGATGCCAAGGGAACGGCGCTCAGCGAGACCGTCTGGACACGTCTGGACCGCAAGGCCGGCGCTATCACCGAACTGACAATCAGGCAACTCAGGCATCGCATATCTACCTGGGTCGTCCTCGCTGTCGGCGCCCTCGTCATGGCATTGCTCCTAGCATTCTACGTCGATTCAATTAGGGACGACTTCGAACCAGTCGACAACGACGGAGATTCAGCCGACTGGGATAACGACGGGTATCCACAAGGCCAAGAGAATAAGTACGGTACCAGCGACTGGGATGGGCAGGAGTATCCTGGCTCGGGATATTATGTCATGACCGGAGAGATTGACTGGAACGACAATCCGAGATCTCACAGTGGGAACCACACTTGGGATGGACAGGGCTATCTTGATGCTGAGTGGGTAGACTTTGACTACACTGGCAGTAGGTGGTCCGGAATCATTGATTGGGGTGATACGAACCCCTGCCCAGAGGGTGATGCGTTCGAGGATTGGTGGTTGGAATGGGGCGAGGCCTGCACCTACGACGATGGGTCTTACTCAGTCTCAGGTAAGTTCAGAGCATCCGGATCAGTGAGTGTTCCCGAGAATTCCTACATGCAGTGGGGCCACATGACACTAACGTACTATGTGGAGCCGGAACCCGCTTCGATGTACGTAGATGAGGATGGCATACTATGGGATGGCGAAGACGTTTCTGAGATTGGCACTGAAGTGGATGATGACGGCGACTGCTTGGCAGATCCGAACGACGATAATCGCGATGGTATTCCGTGCAACGTGATTTGGATACTCGACGCTGATGGGGATGAAATCGTCGAGATACGTGCGGATTACAATGTCAACGAGGACCCCGAGGAGAGCAAGTATCTTGGCGAGTCATCTCACAGGACATTCATTATCGGCACAGGTAAGATGGCCTTTGTCATGATGCTTGGTATCTTCATACCGCTTTTCCTTGCTCTCGGACTGGTCAGGGATGAGACCGAGAACGGCACTTTACACTACTTGTTGTCGAAGCCCATACATCGTGCCGAGTTCATCCTCTACAGGCTGCTTGGATACCTGCTGCTGGTAGGAACTTACATCCTTGTGTTGGTTTTGCTGATGGCTCTAGTCACCTCGCTGATAGGGCCCGGAGAAAGTCTGATCAGACTCTCAGACTTCCCAGTGTGGCTCGGCATAGGCCTTGCCACGGTCTTAGTGCTCGCCGCATATGGGGCGATGTACAACACTCTGGGCTTGATTGCACCCAAGTATGGAGTCTATTTCTGTATTATTCTCGGGATATGGGAGTTCATCATGGGGATGTTCACCATGACCATGCCCTCTGCCTCAGTGCCGATGCTGTCAATATCTCACTGGGCGCTTCAACTGATAGACGCCATCGTACTAATCGCTTGGCCAGATACCCTGCAGTACACGCAAATCGCCACGGCCTTCGGAATCGACTCTGGCCTCCCTTTCTTCTGGCAACCCCCTGTGCACACTCTAGAAACCCAGAGTCCAGTAGTAGCTCTCTTGGTGAGCACCACCGTCTTGTTACTAATCGCTGTCGCGATGATAGGAATAGGCCAAGCCAGCTTCAAGAATCGAGAGATTATGTGAGGTAGAAATTATGCGCTCTATGGAAAAATTCGTCGGAGATCTGTCACTGCTGTGGCGACTCGACGTGATGCCTCCTATTCCACGGCTGTCTTGGTGGTGGTACTGGGTAATCATGTTCGTGCCGGACCCAGATAATCCAGGTCGCTCGCGTCAATTAATGGTCCTGTGGTCAACCAAGGAGACTCCTGCCATCAGGGTCAGCGGGCACTGGTGGAAGCCAGGCTCAAGGATGTCGATAGACGAGGATGGCGGACATGTCATTCCAGGGATGGTTTGTGCGTGGTGGTACGATGGCAAGCGGATGTTCGAGCCACTTGTCATCAAGGAGTGCAGGATGGCTCTAGTCAACGACGGGCATCCCCTATGGCCGGCAGACGGTTCGGGCGAGGGCACCGGTGCCATTGTCCCGATTCTCGATGAGGATTTCTCGCTCGGGATGCGACCCGGCAACAAGGGATTTTGGCTTTGTCTCACAAGTGATTCAGAGGCTCGAGCTGAGGGGGCACCAACATCTTTCGAGGCCGAACTCACTCCGTGGTGGGGTCCTCCGAGTACTCTGACATACAGAAACAACGTCTTCGGTTTAGATATGGGATACGACATACTGAGACTACAGGGCACCAAACTGAATCTCAAGGTGGACGGCGAGGAGTTCGAGGGTACCGCCTACTTCCAGAAGGTCTCTGTACAAGCTCCGTCATTTCCGTGGTTCTGGGGAATGCTGCACTTCGACGACGGCTCATACATCGATTGGTTCAAGCCCCACGCTACTCCTGGGATGACTTCGATGGACGACAGGCCATGGCGTCGCCGAGATTTCTTCAGGACACCTGCCATAGGGACTGGTATTTTCCACGATGCGAACCGGGACAGGACTGAGAATTTCAAGCGCTGCGAGGTCGAGGTCTCAGAGCCCGATGGCGAGGAGCCACTGAGGGATGAACAGGGCAATGCACTGCCGAAGTTCAGAATCAGAATATGGAACGGCCGCACGCAGATATCCATAGACGTCCGCGCATGCAGTCGGGCGCGTTGGACCTTCGACCAACCTACGCGCGCGGGCATGGTGAGTCATCTGACCTACAATGAGTACCCGCTCGAGGTAGAGCGAATCGCCATCCTCGACGAACAGGGGCTCAGGACAATCGACGACTACGAGTGGATTATGGGCAACGCAGAGCACACTTGGGGCGTCTTGCATTAGGGTGGCAGGTAAACACCTCTTCCGCACCGTTCATAACGGTGGGCCCACCAAGTCATGACCGAGGCGATGGAATGAGTGATGAGGACTTGGTGACAAGAGCAGCCCAACATATCACCCAAGGCGATTTCATGGGGGCAATGGCACTTTTCGAGTCTCATGTCGATACTAATCCGGATGACCCTCTAGGATACCATGGTTGGGCTGAGGCAGCACTTTTTGAGATTCAGCAAAATGGCAATATCGATGACAATGGCAAGGACCGTATCAATGAGGGGCAGGTCGCAGCATACTTCCGCAAGGCGTCCGGGCTCGCTCCCGATAACTCCGAGTATCTGGCCGCGCACGCCAACGCTCTGCTGGAGTTTGACCGCATACCAATGGCCGTGCGCGAGTTCCAGAAGTTGCGCGACCTCGGCGCTTCGGACGATGAGGTCGACGTCTCATTCCATCTCTACGAAGCTGCCCGCATGCTAATCGACGCAGTCGACCTCAAGACCGACTTCGATCGCAGTCACTCGTTCGCGAGGCAGTACGTCCCGGTCGCCATAGAGTTCGCTCTGCTCGGTCTAGGTTTCCCTTCTGCTAATGAAGCGACGGAGTACCTCGCTGAGGACTGAGGGGTGGCGGACCCTTGGACAGTGACCGAGTGATGGTCGCGCTCGGCTACCACGGCGACGCCTTCCACGGTTCTCAAGTCCAGCCCGATATCCGAACCGTCGAAGGCGCTCTCATCCGAGCGCTTGAGAGACTGGACTGGTGGAGAGAGGGCTGCCTAGAGATGTCCAGTCGGACCGATGCTGGAGTCAGCGTCAGGATGAATCTGGCTCGAATAGATCTCCCTGCCGAGGTTGCTCGCTCCATTGAGGAGACGAATCTACTGAGGGCGATGAATGACAATCTTCCCATAGGGATGGTGGTTTGGAGTGCGAGGGGCATACCTGAGGATGCCCACATCAGGTACCCTACGGCGCGTCACTACCTGTTTCGCACCGAGGTCATGCATGATTGGCCTCGCGAGGTCGATACCGAGATCTTTGCCGAGGCATGCTCCCTGTTTGAGGGAGAGCATGACTTCACCAACATGTGTAGGCTAGAGGAGGGAAAGGATCCGATGAGGACAATCGATGAGTGCACTCCATGGCTCTCCTCCGACGGAAGGGTAATCGGGATCTCGGTGAGGTCCCGCGCATTCCTCTGGAACCAAGTGCGCAGAATAGCTAGCGCAATCTCCGGAGTAGTATCGGGCAGGAACACACTGGAGGATATCCGAACCGCCCTCGACAATCCCGAAGACCCCATCGATCTTGGTCGCTCACCTTCAGATGGACTTGTCCTATGGTCGATAGAGAACCCACATTCAGAGGGGATGAATAACGGCTTGCTGCCTGACACAAGTTGGTTCTCCGAGCCACCGAGTGACATGAGAGGCCACACTAGGTGGCTTGCACTTGCCCGCCTTGAGATGGCTACGTTACTGGAGCGAGAGTGGTTGAAGCGGCTCAAATGAGCCTGATAATAATCTCGTCGCCATCTTCGCATGGCAATGCCTCACGCAGGAAGGAGGACGAAATCACCTCAGCTGTTTGGGTGTGCCGGGTCAGATCTGGGATGAGGATTGCGCAGGATATCCATTCGTCTCCGCCTCTACTGATTTCAGCCTTGAACGCGGTCGCCCCTCCAAACGAGCGACCCGACCGCTCGAAACCCTGTATCCTAATCGGCTCAGCACTCTCAGCACTCTCGCCTTTCTCAAGGCCTGCTAGGACCCTCAGTCCCTTGTAGTTGGATAGATTATCTCCATACAGGTCGATATTCAGAGTGCCTGGCCAAGCACCAGTGCCCAAGACACCCTTGAACTGATTCTGGTAGTGCGGTTGTGCCATGAAGACATGGGCTCTGCCCAACCCGCTCGACACAATCCCACTCAGATGCACGGCCCTACCCCGAGGCGACCGCTCATAATATTCCTCATTGTGAATCAGAGAGTAAACTGTTGCCCCTGTGCTGAAACCTGCCAACCTAAGTCTGACAACTCCTCGACCTCCGGTCCTTGACCTAGAAGGGGGTTGGAGTGATTCAGGTGGATGAAGTGTATCGCGACATCGCCCTCGACTCGTTCACCCAGTCTCGCTAGGGTCTCAGTTACGGTCGGGTGAGGTACCTCGGACATATCACGATCGGGCAACTCGCTCGAGTCCCAGAACGAACCGTCGAGCAAGGCAATGTCAACTTCGAGGTCCGACAACCACTGACGAATTGAGTTAGCGCCGTGTCTGTCAAGAGTCTGAGCCCAGTCATCGTGGTCCGGCAGGAAGAGTACGGAGTGAGAAGGCCCCCTGATTATCACGGCGTGGGTGTCGGCGTGCTCATCTCTGTGAGGGACGGGCACGAACTCCATCTCAAAGCCGCAGTTCACGCTTGGGCTAAATCTCTCCATCGGCACTGCTTCCATAGCCTCGAATGGCCCCAACGACCCTCTCTTGGTCAACTCCTCCAAGACAGAAGCACTAGCGAACAGTGGCAGTTCTAAGCATCCCATCACCTCGTTTCCAAACTGCCCTAACCCGTCTATGTGTCCTAGGTGGATATGAGTCAGGCTGACGCTATCCGGACGTGCAACTCTCTCGGCACCCATCGCCTCTGCCCATAACCACATCTGATCAGGCAGAGAACGACTCGCCTCGACGAGATGCAGACTACCGTCACTTCCGCGAATTCCACACGCCACAGGGTGCCGGCGGAGCGAAGGATCGCGATGCGCCGCCATACATCGCACGCACGAGCAGCCTGCATGCGGTACGCCTCCGTCCTGCGCAATTCCGAGAAGTACCAGAGTCACTTCCATGATTCGCGGTAGCGGTATCAGAAATGAAGCACTCGGATATCGAAACTGTGTGGTCTGTTCCGATGGAGCCATGAACCTCACCGGTATTTGCGGAGCATGGCGGCCGATCTGTCGTGGATGCGTGAGCGCTACGAGCAACTGCAATCTCAGGGTCTTGACTGGAACCCGCCGGCCCTACAATCGGCTAGCGAACCGCGTTGCATGGTGGACGGTAGGGAGATGATATTGCTCTCAGCCAACAACTACCTCAACTTGACAACTCACCCCAAGGTTGTCGAAGCAGCCGTGGAAGCCACCCGCAAGTATGGGGCCGGTTCGGGTTCGGTACGCGCGATAGCCGGAACTCTCGATCTACATCTTGAGGCTGAGAGAGTATGCGCTCACTTCAAAGAGGTCGAGGCAGCGCTGATTTACTCAGCCGGCTACACTGCCAATGTGGGCCTCATACCCACTCTCGTTCGCGGCCCTGAGGATGTCATAATCTCAGATGAGTTGAATCACGGTTCCATCATCGACGGAGTCAGACTGACCAAGGCATCTAGAGCGGTGTACCAGCATAATGACATGGCCGCGCTCGAAAAGGTCCTGAAGGAGCACTCGAGCAGCGAGAGGAAACTGATCATCACCGATGGCGTGTTCAGCATGGATGGCGACATTGCACCGCTGGACGAGATTACGGAACTCGCTGAGCAGCATGACGCTATGGTGTTCGTCGACGACTGCCACGGCGAAGGAGTCCTGGGAAACGGTCGCGGGATAGTCGCACACTTCGGATTGCAGGGGCGAGTAACCTTTGAGATTGGCTCTTATTCCAAGGCACTGGGTGTCCAAGGTGGCATTGTCGCAGGCTCGGAGGACGTTCGAAGGCACGCACTCAACCACAGCCGCTCGTGGCTACTCTCAGGCAGCCAGCCACCCGGAGTGGCCGCTGCACAGAAGGCGGCCATAGAGGTCCTGATGTCCGAGCCGCAACACGTCCGTAGGCTATGGGACAACACTGAATACTTCCGAGGAGAACTGGACTCCTTGGGCTTTGACACGGGCGTGAGTGAGACTCCCATTATCCCGGTGATGTGCGAAGAGAGTCGATTGGCGCAGGACCTATCTGCTGCATTGAGGAGGGAAGGAGTACTGGTGGGCGCCATTGTTTTCCCCATGGTAGCTCGTGACAAGGCACGGGTGCGTACACAGATGTCTGCCGGACTTACCCGTGATGATTTGCAGGTGGTTTTGAGTAAGTTCGAAACTTGTGGACAGGAACTCGGATTGATTTGAGGAGATAAGATGACTACACAGACAACTGAGAATAGGGAAAAACTGCTTGTGGTGTGGCTAATCGCATCAGCTTTCGGCATAATGTTCGCCGTACTATCTTGGATGCAGGAATCGGGAGCCCTGCCTCCTGCCGAAGAACTGGGGGCATGGAAAGGACTGCTCGCCGTGTTTACTGGATTGGCTCTGTATTGGATTGTCGCCCGTAATATACCGGGAGGCCCGGGTGATGAGTGAGTTAGGCCGCTGGCCAATCAGTTGTGAGATTCCTGTACAGTGGGGTGAGATGGATGCCCTCAATCATGTCAACCACACTGTATTCATCAGGTGGATGGAAACTGCTCGCATGCACTACTTCATCGCCTGTGGCTTCACTGACCTGTTTGACTCCGAGGGAATCGGACCTATTCTCGCCGGGCTTAGAGTGGATTACAGCTCCCCGGTCGAGTTTCCTGATACTATAACTGTCCATACCACTGTCACTCGTATAGGCAACGCGTCGTTTGAGATGGGATACCGAATCACTAGCTCTGTCAAGGGCGATGAAACCGTCGCTACAGGTACCGTTTCAGGCGTCGTCTTCGACTACAATTCCGACTCTAGCACACCTATGCCCGATTCCTTGAGGGCCAGTATTCTACAACTCGAAGCCACTGGGGGTGGCTAGAAGGAAGCCTCGACGACTTCCTCAAGTTCTCCATCATCCGCTTCCGAAGGCTCGTCCGCAAGCCCCTCGTCAATCGTCCTGCGCATTCCCTCAAATGGTGTGAGCCCACGATCGAGCCTGTCGAGTATCCTCCATCTAGGCGCGTACGAGAGGTGGATGTAGAGGGGGCCAGGGTAGACGAAGCAGAACCAACCCACCCAAATCGCATAGTCAGGAATCTCGTACATCATCGAGACAGAGAGCACCGCCAAGCCAATGAAAGGGAATGGGAACAGGTATCTACGGCGGTTCTCAAGGCGAATCGGAGGACGCTTTACTATCGATGCCAGCATCGAGGAGAAGCCGCCCAGAAAAGCTGTCAGGGTGATGAGAATCAGTGTCTGCAGACCCCAATCTCTGAGAGTCTCCTCTACTGCCTGCTCCTCGATATTTCCTATGTAGCCGTATGGCAGAAGCAGAGTCAGGCCTATCAAAAGTCCGTAGAACCCGCCGACGAAAACCGGATGTGAAACCGTCAGGGGATAACGCAGAAACATCTGGCTGAGCGAGCCGCCCTCGAGCATGTATCTATGTTCGGAATCCAACTCATCGAGCCTATCACGCCAACCAGACACGACCCTGCCCGCAAGCGCCCTCGCTATCACCGTTACGGGTGGTTTTCGACAGTTTCTTCCGCGCTGATATCGATATATCCACACTCTTGTGAGCCCTCAGGCTTTGCGGATTTCTTGTCGGAGGAGTTATCATGTGACCCTCTATACGTTGGTTGCTGAGGGATAACATGGGTGACGAGGAGACAATATTCACAATCACCGAAGCCAATCTCGACTCAGGTCTCAGGGGCGTACCAGTGGGCACCTGTAGGACCTCATTTGTCGACCCTCTTGAGGGAGTTCACTATGTCGGCTATCCAGTGGGTGACCTAGCTAATCTCGAAGAGGAGGATGTAATTTACCTCCTGATGCACAAGCGCCTCCCCAGTCCAGAGGAGTCCGAGGCCTTCCACGCTGAACTTGCACACAGGGCGGAGGAGATACCTACTGGGGCACTCCGAGTACTGGAGTCCTTGACTCCCGGGAGCGGCCATCCGATGGACTGGCTAGCAATCGGGATTATGTCTCTGGGCGCCGCTGACACCACTGGAGACGCACGGGCCGACGCAATGAACCTCATCGCTAGGATGCCGGAACTGATGGCCCGAATCTTCCTGCTCCGAGGAGGCAAGCCCGAGGGCCTCAGACCACGCAAGCCTGAACTAGGGCTGGTCGAGAATTTCGTACACATGCTCGGTGTGGAAGGTGATGAGGCTGAGCGCATGGGGCGCATGCTCCGCTTCTTCTTCATTCTGCACATGGACCATGGCGGAGGAAACCTCTCTACATTCTCTGGCAAGGCGGTTGCCTCTGGCCGTGCATCCATCTACGCATCAATCGCTAGCGCGATGAACGCGCTGTCGGGCCCTCTGCATGGGCGCGCCAATCAAGCCTGCCTAGAGTTCGTGCAGAGGATTGGATCATCTGATCACGATGAGATCGAGGCATTCGTTCGTTCTGAACTGGCCGCGCGACGCCCTATCTACGGCTTCGGTCACGGCGTTCTCCGTGCTGAGGACCCACGCGCCAGATTGCTCATCGAACTCGGTAATGAGATATGTCCGGATGACGAGAACTTCAGGACAGTGACTACTCTGCGAGAGGTCGTTCCACCAATCCTCAAGGAGATTCCGAAGATTAGTAATCCGTATCCGAATGTGGATTTGGCCAGTGGAAGCTTGCTGCACTCGGTCGGCTTTCGTAAGCCGGACTATTACACGACCTTCTTCGGCTGGGCCCGTGTTGCCGGGATTTGTGCACAGATACTGGACGAGCGCAGTTCGCGTGAAGGCAGGGGCACACCGATTTACAGGCCCAAATATATCCCACGCGACCAGCCGCACCAGCGACTCGAGTGATTAGCCAGATCCATAGGTCTTGCCGGCGCCTCTGTGCCCAATCACCCTTGAGGCTTCCCAGGGCATACTGGTCTCGGAAGTCTCGGACATCAGGGCATCAACACTCCTCTCCCAGAGCCACTTTTTCTTCCAGCCCTCGATGAATTCCTTCCTCTCTGCATCCGAGAGTTCGGACCAAGGTGCGATATCTCCTTGCAAACCGCGAATCGCATCCGCATGTTCGTCTTCGGGGATGCCGTCCAACTCTCTCCTTACTTCGTCATTGAGTGGTTGGGTGGCAGGCCTCAGCCATCTTGGCTCTCCAGTAGGAAGTGTATGGACATCCGGAGAGAGTTCGTCTGAAATCGCCGTTAAACCAGCATCCAAAATCGCCCTCTCCACACGGAGTTTGGCCGGCCAGACATAGACCGGGAATCCCTTTCTTTTTCTAGTGAGATTGGTAAGTTGACGCCCGTGCAAACCCACGGTGGTGCCGAGTGTAAAATGGCGCTTACTACCATCCAGATAATCTAGGGCAGCAGGTAGCATTGGCGCACCAGCTCTGCGCTGCATCGCCATTAGTCTAGGCAACGAGAGTCCGATGAAATAGGGAGATGCGAACACCCTCTTGACGAAACTACTCCCCCACGGTCTGAGGTATGGTACCAGTCTGGCGAATCGAAGTTTGCTGCTGGTCCTAGCAGCGGCTTTGAGCAGCCGAGGCTCGAATGAATAGACCACTGCCCCGGAAGAACTGAGTTCCAAGGGACGAATCGATTCGTCAACAATCTCTATCATTCTCCTCATGTGGTCGATTTTCATTTCTCCTGAGAACATCCCGCCTACCTTTCCACTATTGGGGTGCGGTATCTTGAGTTCGATGCACGCGAACTTTCCCTCGTTCATCCAGGGTTCAACGAATTCCGATTCCGCTAGCAGTTCATCTAGAGTGCACACGTAATCGGGCATCGAGGACGCTTCCTCACACTCTGGATATCGCCCATCAGCAGTTCGCGTATCGTGATACACAATCAGTTCCCCCTCGACAGACAGTCGTAGGTCGAACTCGACACCGTCCGATACCTGCATGCCATGCAACAGGGCATCAAGCGAATTCTCTGGTGGCTGTTCCCAAGGCATCATTTTCGCCCTCACGAGGGGCAATCGGTCCAAGAATGCACGGGCCATTGCCTTCGTACTCGTTCCCCAATGCTCAAACCCTCAGACCTCCAGCGCCGCCTAGGTATTACCATGTCGGACACAATTGAACTAGACCGCGCATCAAACCCTCAAGCAGTACGCGGGTACGCATTCTATGATTGGGCCAAGTCCTCTTTCGAAACCAGCGTCACTACCGCGGTGTTGCCTGGGTGGTTTGCTTACATATTCCTGAAGGCGAATGGATTGGAGGCAAGCGTTCTCGGCACGGAGATGACCAGTGACGCGATATGGTCCTTCTCTGTTACTATCGCCGCCCTTTTCGTTGCCATCCTAGCCCCCTCTCTCGGAGTCATCGCAGATCGACGCGCCATCAAGATATGGTGGCTAAGGGTTCTGACTTACTTGGGGGCCGGATCAACATTCCTGCTCGCCTTTGCTCCGATGTTTGGGATTTCCCAACAGTGGGTTTGGTTGATTGTGATGTTCCTGATGGCGAACGTCGGCCTGAACGGTGCGGGAGTATTCTACAACGCCCTCCTCCCTCATCTGGGAACCGACGACGAGATGGATGCCATTTCAAACAAGGCGTACGCCTATGGATACCTCGGCGGTGGACTTCTTCTAGCAGTCCACCTTGGTATGTGGATGACACTCACCGGTGATTGGATTATCCCATTCATCATGGCCTCGTCCGGCGTCTGGTGGCTAGGATTTGCTTGCCTAACATTCGCTTGGGTTCCTGAGCCACCAATTGAGAATGAGATGGAAACACTCGGGGTTGCCGACTCTGCGAAGTTTGCCTTCGGTGAACTGAAGAAGACCCTCGGGCAGATTACCAATTTCCGCACACTGTTCATCTACATGCTCGCCTATTTCTTCTTCATTGACGGCATTAACACCGTCACAGCACTGGCTGGAATCTATGGAGTCACAGTACTTGGCCTAACCATCGGGGATTTGATTGCCGTCATCCTAGTAATCCAGTTCGTCGCCGCGCCTTGTGCAATTGGCTTCACCAAACTCGCAGAGAGGACTTCCACTCACCGAGCTCTCTCTTTCTCGTTGGTCATGTGGGTCATTGTTATCTTTGGTGCGTTATCCTTCGCACCGTTGGTTCTCGAGTCGCATGACGAGTATGACATCCAGTTTGATTGGGATATGGACGGCGATGGAATCGCCGATTTCGAAGACGATGACACTGATGGTGATTGGTACTCTAACGTGGCTGAGACCGAGGCTGGAACTGATCCACTGGACGCTTCAAGCAACCCCAATCCAAATCCATCGAGGTGGTTGCAGCAACGCCTAGATGGAAAGGGCCAATATGTCGTATCCGTTGGAGACAGCACCTATGAAAACGGTCTCTCTCAAAGCGACGAGGAGCAGGCTTGGGGACTGGAATGGTCAGATGTCCTCCCGCTACACTACGTCGAGAACGAAGCAGGAGATACAATCTATGAGTTTGACGACCCAACTGGTCCAGCTTCGGCGATCTCGGATGCCGACAGGATATCTGATTTTAGCTCCACTTTCGATGAGGACAGCCGCTTGAGCATGAGTATCCAGGGTGGGGATTTGGATGGTTCCACCGCACTGGGCGACGATCACCCTACTAGCCTAGGAGATGGCCCTCTGGATTTCGTATCTGATGCTGCTCGTGACAATCTTTGGGGGCCCCTCGGATTCGGAGTCTTCCTCCAGTTCCTTCTACTCGGTTGCATGGCCGGGGCTCTGCTGGGTGGCTCACAGGGTCTGGCGCGCAGCATCTTCGGTCAGATGGTGCCTGAGACCCGCAGTGCTGAGTTCTTCGGCTTCTTCGGCTTCTTCGGTAGAGTGGCGGCGATTCTTGGACCACTCCTGTACGGAACTTTCACAGTGATGTACGACAGCAGAGTTGGGATAGCCAGCATCTGCGTTCTGATTGTCATCGGCACTGTTATGATGAAATGGGTCGATGTCGACGACGGTCGCCGAGCGGCTATGGAAGAGGATGCACGCAACCGCGGCATCAGTATCGATTAGTCAGTCGGTCGATTACCAGAGCAACCTCTAGAAGGATCAGCATAGGGCCGCCGACGAGGAAGAGTGAGAGCGGATCTGGAGGAGAGAGTACTGCCCCTAAGAGCAGTGCTGAGAACCACAGAACCTCTCTGTTATCAGTGATACTTGAGCGTTCAATCACGTCATATCGAAGCAGCAGGAGTGCCGCCAATGGCACTTGGAAGCCGACCACGGATGCGAAGTACAAGCCAACAATGAATCCTATCCAAGATTGCAGCTGCCAAGTCGACTCGAGCCCCGCGGCGGCGGCGTCCTCGGACAGATACTCAAGAAGCATCGGCACCAGTATCTCATGCGCATACATTCCTCCTCCTGCACCGAGGCCAAGAGCGCAAACAAGAACAAAGAGCAGTCCACCGAGCCCCCCTCCTGTGGGGACGAACTTCCTACGGTAAGCATCGGATAGGATTTTGCGACCATTATAGCCCATGTCACAGAGAACCGCTAGAACCACAAGTGCGATTCCGAGATTTGTTGCGATTCTGAGTCTCAATAGTACAACCTCCATCGGCTGCAAAATGATTACCTGCACACCATCAGGGAGGTAACCATCGGCTTGTAGGAACCACTCTATGGCATCACCAGCGACGGGATATCCCCCGACGAGGCCGATTACGAATACTGTCACGAGCAGATACAGCCTGCGAGCCATATGCTCGATGAGTCCGCGAACGGCGGCACGGGACAGTACATCGGCTGAGCCCTCGACCATGCTATGGGTAGGCGTCCTGTTCCTGAATACATCGCAACGCAGACTAGTTCCACGGATTCATTTCCGTGTGATAATTGTCAGTAGATCGTCGTCCTTGAGGACATGATCCAACCCGACTCTCTGCCAATCGAACTTTGCACTCGGACCCTTGACTCTGGCGTATCGGAATTTGCGGACAAAATCACGGTGCAACTTGGCGCAGACATCGCGAACCGTTGAGGTGTCCTTGACTATCAGAGGCTCGATTAGATCCGCCTCTTTGCTCTGTGGTTTGAGATATATCGACATGAAGTGCAGGTGGTCGAAGATGAAGTCCTTCATCTGGTCGATACCCTCGCCTGTCTTCGCTGAAACCTCTAGCACCGGCCATCCTTCTGGCAACATCGACCTAGCTCGCTCAAGATCGTTCTCGGTAGCTAGATCGATCTTGTTGAGGACCACGACTGCGCGACTGTAGACACGACTCCCAGCCAATGTGTCGACGATGTGGTCGTCAGTGACATCGGTGCGCAGGGTGACCGTAGCAGAGACAATTCCGAAACTACGGACTATTCCTCGAATCTCCTCTTCGGTCAGATTGGTCTGCTCAAGTGTCGATCGTACGACAATCCCTCCTCGTTTCGTTCTCGTGATGAAGACCTGCGGCGGCTGTTGGTTGAGCCTCATTCCTGATTTCCATAGTTCTTGGTCCAATATCTCAAAGTGCGCCTCTTGGAACGGATCCATCACATACAGTACCATGTCAGTGCTGCGAATCACATTGAGAATCTCGCGACCTCTGCCTTTCCCTTCAGCTGCTCCCTTGATTAGTCCAGGCAGGTCGAGAATCTGGATCTTAGCTCCCCGGTGCTCCATCAGTCCTGGGATACAGGTCAGAGTTGTGAATGCAAAATCTCCGATATTTGATTCTGCATCTGTCAACTGGGAGATTAGACTTGACTTACCGACGCTTGGGAAACCGACCAGTGCGACCGACGCGTCACCTGATTTCTTGACCTCAAAACCCGGTCCGCCGCCACTAGACTTGGCATGCGCCTGGGCCTTCTCCTTGCGAGCTCTGAGGGCGGCGATTTTGGCCTTGAGCTTGCCAATGTGGCCTTGAGTCGCCTTGTTGTACTTGGTCTTGCCAATCTCCTCTTCGAGGGACTTGATTTGCTCTTCTATGGTAGCCAATGCAATCCCTCATCGCCTATTCGGACGCCACCCACGCCCCGTCCCGGGTTCTTGAATCCGGTGGCGTTACAGCGCTCGCCGTAGGCGAGCGAGGGTTCTTTGCGTACCACCGAGTGGTGTGTATGGGGCGAGTACTTTGGCCGATGTCATCCTCCTTCTAGTCGATAGAGAGGGCTTTGACAGCCTCTGTTTGAAACCTCTTGGTGAATTATTAGCTGGCATGGAGGGCCGCGCCTTCAGGGCACTGCGACCGAAGCTAGACGCACGCTTCCACAGGAGCTTCGATGTAGATATTGAGGGGGATGTTATGGAGTGGTCGGATGCAAAGGCCAATCTGGATCCTACCAAACCACTCGTTGAACAGGGATTGGATTCCAAATCATCCTGCGAACTGGCACTAGCACTGGCACGCTGGTGCTCGTTTGGAGAGTGGAGTTGCTGGGATGCCAGACTGTTTCTGTACATCGAGCCTCTTCTAGGTAGAAATCTGTCTGGCGAGGAATTTCTACAGCAGAAGGTCTGGTCAGAGTTCTCTGAGTCTCTGTCTAGAATTGACAGGATATCTTACGCGGAATCAGTGGTGCTTGACTGGATGGCACGTCGACAGGGCTTCGGCGAGACGATGGAGCCTTCTGAGGATCCCCGTATACTACCTACAATGGAGTCCCACCGCAGTGCCAGCGAATCGCTGTTCGACTTCATCTACCGAGCACGCAGCGAGGAGTTACCGATACTAATCGGTAGAGAGTTCCTAGAACCGGAACTTTGGAATCTTGACTCTCAGAGTCTGGGCGAGGTTATGGAGGTGGCAGCATGACTGATCTTCCAATGCACCCGGAGCCACCAGCATCGCCGCCAGTTCCTAGCTTAGTAGTCCTAGGACGGTTCCAGCCATTTCATCACGGTCATGCACTGTTGATCAAGGCCGCAGAGGAGTGGCGTAGACTCAATGCCCCTGAGCTTCCACTTATTATCACAATTGGCTCTTCAAATAGGCCAGAGTCGATGGAAAACCCATGGAGTCCAGAAGAGAGAATTACAATGCTCAATATGTGGTTAGATGCAGAGGGCATTGGTGATGTTGGAATAGTCGCCGTCCCAGATATTGAGGATCCCCCAAATTGGGTAGTTCACGCTGAACGGTATCATGGGGTGGCCGGCGTCTTCTTCACTAGCGATATGCCTTCAGCAGAGCTCTATGAGAGTGCCGGATGGCCTGTCGTGATGTCCTCACTAGAGCAGCGAGACAGCTTTGAGGGGTGGCGAGTCAGAGAGACAGCGAGGATGTTGTCGACCGTGGATGATGAGGAAGCAGTCCGCAGTGTCCTATCACACTCTATTCCATTAGTGGTTGTCGAACATCTCATCAGTTGCAATGCGTTGAGACGCCTCGCCTTCCTCGGAGAAGGCGGTGAGCCAGTCGGCTGATTACCAGACGCCTTCAAAGGTACACGAGTCGTTGCATGTGTCGATGATAATCCCTGAGTCAAGATACTCAAAGGCCATGTTGTAGGCCTCAGGAACTCCTCTAATTTGTCCATGGGCATTAGAGTGATAGTCCAATGAACCAGCTAGATTGCCAATCGGGACCTCGGGAAAACCACCATCGAAGTACACAACCCCTGATCCCTCGATTGAATCACTTTCCAATTGTACTCCCCAAGGGTGCCAAGGTGAGGATTTCAGATTCGAGATTCCCGCTGTCCTAACAGCCCTGTCGCAACTCAAAGTCGAGACTTGGAAGTCATTCATCGAGGTGATGTAGAGCATTTGGAAAGGTTGAATCAATCCCTCGAGACCATTCTCGTGATAAGGCAAGAAAGTCTCAGCATCTAGGGAGTCCCATATTGATTGCATTGCGGCAATCAGGATTCCCCTATCATTCCTAGAAGGGTATGCTATGCTCTCGGCAAAGAGCATCTCGAAGGTGATGTAGTGGGTCGACCTCTCTATTTGCTGAGAGAAAGATGAGCCTCCGACCCAAAGTACTCCGCGATCCACTTCGGGAACCATACTCATCAGAGCGGGCCCACGCAGACCTCCGAATGAGATTCCCCAATAATCAACATTTGATCCATCTACTAGATTGACATCATCGTGGACGAATTCTTGAAGATCAGCACACGCACCAGTAAATGTTCTGATCATGGCTAGATTGTTGACAATTGACTGCATGTGACGCTCATGCTGGTGCTGGAAGTACTCGACATTGATCAGTGAGTAGGTCAGAGCATCGAAATCGCCATCAGCACTCCATCCCTTCCAATCAGTCGCTATCATTACTCTACCAGTTAAATTGGCAAAGTCCCGACTTCCACTGGCCATGCCATCTCCGTCACCCATGAATCCGTGACCTAGGACAGTCAGGAGTCCCGAACGCCCCTCATCGGCAAGGACCTGCGGGATGAGTATGGTGAAGACCACTTCTCTGAAATCGATAAACTCAGGGGTGCCGCTCGAATCTCTTCGCATCTCAGCAGGAGGGTAGTCTGACTCCATGTATTGAGGAGTACTAAATGTCCCTCTGATAAGTCGGAAAGTGGAATTGTCTTCGCCATAGTTTTCAACGACTTCGGTGATATTGCAACCTATTCCATCTGCTCCAAGCCTCTGAGATGCATCATCGCGCATAGAGACCATATCTTGCAGAATGGAAGCGGTTGAAGCAGTATGGAAGAACCACGCAGCCTGCAGACTAGTCCTTTCTACTCCAACGTCGCCTAGGGAGTCAAACAGTCCTTCGTATTGTTCTCGCTGCGACTCAATTTGTGGTGAGTCGGTAGTCAGGCCGTCCCTGAGTGCGACGAAAGCATCGGAACCCTCAATCGAATTGCCCTCTGAATCTACTAGATTCCGGTATGCAACACCATAGGACGCATCGTGCTCAAGACCACTAACCGGCCGAACATAAACGAAGGTCGGCTCGTCCTCTTGACTTCTCATATCGATTTCTACCCAGTGCGGTAGGAGTTCTCCCGTATCGAGATTCATCAACAAAGTACCGTGCGCTGGGTCGAGGGAGTCTCCGATACTGTACTGGCCAGCCATGCCGGAAACGTCCGGAGTGGACTCAAATGTAGTGAATATCTGAGTAGAGGGACTGTAACCGTCCAGTCTGTTGATCATGTGGAATTCATCAGATGGTCCTGAACCAGAATCGGGAACCGCTTCACCTGGGATGTGCAATCTGTATCCCGTGGTCATGGTTCCATCATCTACCAAAAAGACAGGAGCCGGGAATGGAAGCATGCAGTGATGCGGATTGACATCATCGCAGAATTCTGACTGTGAAGCCAGACTTACATCGGGCCCTGGTTCCAGTTCAGGCTCAGGGTAGACGCAAGATCTGTCAGACACAGTCGCATCTGGGTTATAGTTCTCCGCAGACTGGTCCATGCAACCCGAAATCTCCACAGGCTCTTGCTCAGTCTCCCCTCCGGTGCAGCCAGACAGCAGCATGGAAATCACAAGTAATATTGCTATTCTAGTCTTAGAGTCACTATTCATCTTACCCCGTGAGGCTCTGAGTGGTTATGAACTATCGTTAGGATGCAAGCATCCTGTGGAAGTGGTGAACACCTGTCTCTTTTGTAGGGGAATATCGCCCCCTATCATACACTCTTGATGCCACTCCTCTCTGTGTAGCCTCGACGATCCCCTGGTCCTCACTCTCCACCTTGTCAAGATCCCCTCCTGCTCCCATTCCAAGCTTCGAATGGTCCCATACGAAGCCATGGTAAACTATTCTGGTGCGGTCTACTGAGAGAGGGGTGACGATATTGATAGACAGCCCCCAAGGGTAGAAGTTCAGCATCACACCCGGGTAGAGCCAGTAGTAGTAGGCTGCAATCCGCTGCCCATAATCGGGTGACGAATCAGGCAACTCAAAGCATGTCTCGTTACTGCGGGCGATGCCAATTTGCAGAACACCTCCTTCGAAAAGCTCAGTCCGGTATGAGTCATAGTCGAGTTCCTCATGCAAATCACCGTGGACGTAAGGAATGTGGAATCCCTCGAGGTAGTTGTCAACATAGAGCGCCCAATTCGCATCGATGTCGTACGAGCGGTGGCGTGAAGGGTCATGCTGGAATGACTCAATGGGCATCCATCCAATCCGCAACTCCAACTCTTCAAGGCAATCTTCGAAGCGGCACGGTTTGGTTCCGGCGAAGAGAAGTCCCTTCCATCGCTTCAGGGCGAAACCAGAGAGATTGTCCGAAGGACTGGGAAAATCCTCCACCTCATCGAACTCCGGCATATTTCGGAAGCAGCCGTCTAGGCCGAATGTGCGGCCGTGGTATCCGCAGCGAAGAGTCGAGGCGCTGCACGCCTCAGTAGCCACCAACATCCCGCGGTGAGTACAGACGTTGGAAATACACCTGATTGCATCATCACGGGAGAGTAGCATCGGTTCCTCCAAAAGACTCTCCATGTGTTCAAGAGGGAGCACGTTGTGCTTATCCAATTGACTTTCGTGAGCAGCGAAGTGCCAGCACTCTGCGAATCCATCTACTATCTCTGAGAAAACTTCCTCATCGGTGTAGTAACGCGAGGGAAGCGTCCTTGCTTTCCTGATATCGGGATCGATCAATCCACTATCCGGCATCATTCACCCTCGGCCACTATCACTCTAGCGGCGCGAAGGACACGGTCATGGTACATGTAACCGACCTCAATAACTTCGATGACACTACCTGGTCCGCTGCCCTCTGGGGCCGGAACTGTTGCAATCGCCTCCATCATCGTGGGGTCGAATGAAGATTCAACCTCGATCTGGCTCACTCCCTCAGCCTCCAGAGCCGACTTGGCTCCCTCGAGAGTGAGTCTGACCCCTTCGCTGAGGGCATTTGAATCATCTCCGTTTGCAGCTTCTAGGGCCTTCTCAAGACTGTCGACAAGAGGAAGCATCCTCAGTGCTATCGACATGCCGCCGTAACGCAATGCCTCGGATCTCTCCCTTGCGGCCCTCTGCCTCACATTGACCATTTCTGCAGCGGAGTACTGGAGCTCTTTCTCGAGTTCTGCTACTCTAGTATCCAGATCCTCAATCGGGTCGGACTCCTCATCTTGCTCGACGGTCTCCTCTCCAGCCTCGTCTGTCACGCTAATGCGTCTTATGGCTCATTCAATAATCCAATGGTATTCTATTCAGCATAGAAGTACTCTCCCTTGGCTTTCTGTTCCCGATCCTTGACACTCCCGGGCTTGTTGATTCGGGGTCTGTGAGAGTCGTGATCGCGACGGAAGGTGACGTCCACGTCAGACAAGAATCGATTCATTCCTTTGCGCAGACTGAGCGGGCCCACGGCGTTGCCGTTGCTGCCGCCCTCACCCTCAAAGACCAGAAGAGAATCACTGACGATGTCGATGAAGTAGATGTCATGGTCGATTACCATGGCGGCCTTCTCATTGCTTTCCATAGTCCTACGAATGGCCTTTGCCGTCTCCATCCTAGCGTTGGCATCTAGGTGTGCGCTAGGCTCGTCGAGTAAGTATAGGTCTGCCTCCTTGCCGAGGCAGATAGTGATGCTCACTGCCTGGAGCTCACCACCGGAGAGTTTCTTGGCATGTAACTCCAGCATCTTGTCCACCTGTAGAGTTCGAACTACCTGCGTGTGGAACTCTCCAGTGCGCCACTTGTTGCCCAGTTCGGTGTCGAGCCAGTCTTGAACAGTTCCGTCGAAGTCGGCGCTGACGTGCTGGGGTTTGTAGGACACCTTTGCATCCATCGTACACCATCCTTCGTCAGGATCCATCTCACCAGCGATGATTCTGACCATCGTGGTCTTCCCGGTGGCGTTGGGGCCTACGACACCTACTACTTCGGCCGATTTGACCTCGCCCTCACCGGTCTTGAGGTGGAAATCGCCAAGCGTCTTCTCGATGTCACCCCATTTCAGAATCGGTGAACCGATCTCTTCTCCTCTAGTACGCCCTCGTAGGAACTGTATCGGCTTATCACGAATCCTGATGTTCTCTTCAGGGAGGAAACCGTCTAGGTAGGCGTTGATTGCAGTACGCGTTGAACGTGGAGGGGTGAAAATTCCGTAGGCCGCACGTTCACCGTAAACCACATGCAGCAGGTCGCACAGCACATCGAGTATTGCTAGGTCATGCTCTACAACTAGGACGCGCTTGCCGCGCTCGGCCAGATTCTGGATTATCCTGACCATTCTCATCCTCTCGTGGATGTCTAGGTACGAGGACGGCTCGTCAAAGAAGTAGACATCAGCCTCCTTGAGAAGCGTGGCGCATAGTGCCACACGCTGTAACTCCCCGCCCGAAAGAGCGTCGAGTTTGCGGTCGAGCACGTGATCAATCGCTAGGAGGGAGGTATAATCAACCAGCTCACCGCGGTCATCCACCCTCTCGAGCAACTCGCGCACATTACCTTCGAATATCTTCGGTAGTTTGTCGATGTACTGTGGCTTTACAGCGACCGACACCCCCTCTTCAGCGACCATCCCGAGGTAATCGCGCAATTCTCCGCGCGGAAATGATTCGAGGACTTCGGACCAGTCTCTAGAGTTCACAGTCCAGTCACCTAGATTGGGCTGGATGGTTCCAGCGAGTAGGTTTACCGCGGTCGATTTCCCCATCCCGTTGGGGCCTAGGATTCCTACCACCTGCTCCTCTCGAGGAGCGGGCAACCTGAACAGACGGAAACCGTTCTCACCGTAGCGATGTGTCATCTCGCCGTCGAGCTCCTCGGGCAGATTGGTAATAATGAGGGCGTCGAATGGACACTTGACGACGCAGATGCCGCAACCTATGCACAGGGGTTCCGAGACCAGTGGCTTGCCACTGGAGTCATCAAGGACAATGCATTCGATGCCGTTGCGTACCGGTGGGCAGAATGCCCAACATTCGGCGTTGCACTTCTTCGGCTGGCAACGGTCCTCCAGTAGAACTGCTACCCTCATGCTGCTTCCCCCGTTGCAAATCGCTCAATACTTCTTCTGTGTGGCTTGCCATAGGCAACCGCTTCTACTCAGAGCCCGAGGAAGCGGTAGCGCACGTACACGTACGCGGCGAAGACCATCTTCTCGGTCTTGCTGAGTTGGATTCTCTCGGTGAAGACATCACCATCTTTCTTCTGAATCTTCTTGAGGATGGACTGGTAGAATGTCGCCATTGCAGCAGGTGAATAGCGAGATGATTTGTCAAGCATGGGAAATAGTTTGAACGCCTTTTCGCGGTACCTGTCACACTTCTCGATGTACTCATCTACGAAAGGCTTCCACCCGGGGTGCTTGAGTAACTCCTTACCACTCTTCACATCGTCCTCGGTGATGCCGAAGCGGGCAAGATCTTCGAGAGGCAGGTAGATTCTGTCTCGTTCGGCATCCTCGGCGACGTCACGTAGGATGTTGGTAAGTTGCATAAAGACCCCCCATGACTCAGCATACTCGCGGGCCCTTTGATCGTCGTAGCCGTAGATTTCGATGCACACGAGACCGACAGTAGAGGCGACCCGGTAGCAATATGAGTAGAGGTCTTCGAAGGTCTGGTAACGGTTGCGGTGAAAGTCGTCTTCCATCCCGCTGACCATGTCGTCGAGTAACTGTCGAGGAATTCCAAAGGTCTCGACAGTATCCTTCATCGCCATGAAAATAGGATCAGTTGAGGTAATCTCGCCGTAAGCAGTGGAGAGCTTCTTCCTGTAGTAGAACAACTGTGACATCTTGTCGTTGTAGGCCGATCTGTCTACGACCGGCCTGCCTGGGCTGAGCAGTTCAATCTTGGATCTGTAGTCGACCGATTCAGGCTCGTCCGATGAGCCACCTGGGAACACATCCACATAGTCTCCGTCGGCGATGTCATCAGCACGCCGGCAGAACGCGTAGTAGGCCATTATTGCCCGCCGCTCAAGATTTGGCAGGTACTTGAATGAGTGGTAGAAGTTACCCGCCTCTCTCCTAGTGAGTTCTTCGCAGTAGTCGTAAGCAGTCTCCGTCATTTCGTCAGGAACATCCGGTTCGGTCCATATCGCTGCGTCGATATGTCTGAACGGATTGACCAACTCTCCACGAGTTCCAATGACTCCCATGAAGACGGCCCCCTCCCTCACTGCTTCGAGAGCGGTGATGCTGATTGCATGCGCCGCCTCCTTGGTCAGGCTGACAGCCGAACGTACTCTCTCAATGCCCCTTGCTGGCTCATCTGCCTCATACAGGGATATGCTCTGCCCGGCGCCGTATTCGGCTGTTATGGCCGATTCTGAATCCTGACGCTGAGTCATGTTATTCCCGATTTGAGCGACCGCAGCCTGCCTTTGAACCTCTCCCTCGTGCGCGCGGGCCACGCGTCATGCGGCCCTTGGGGCCGCAGTAAAGCGTTTTCTCAACACCCTCAGGCATCACGATATTCGTTCAGTAGTCTCTTACTACTCTTGGCGAATGGAATTGCGAAAGCAACCCTCTTTAGAAGCGCATTGATATCCGATCTGGTAATCTTGATTCTACTGCTCTCATCAAGCACATTACTCCCTCTCAGAAGCTTCAGGGTACGCTGTCCGATAAGCACGGGCAGCATACAGGATCCCCGAAGTCGAAACTGGCTGTGCGGTAGCATTTCGATGTAGCTCACGGCCGCATCGAGATGGGACTCAGCTACGTCAATGTAAGAGTCGAATAACGGTCTGAAACTCTCCATGTTGTCCTTATTCAGAAGGTCGTAGGGGTCCAAGCCGTGAGCCGACAGTGAATTACTTGGGATGTAGCATCGTCCCATTCGTAAGTCTACGGGGATGTCGCGTAGGATGTTAATCATCTGCAGTGCCTTGCCGAAACGAACACCCTTCTCAAAAAGATCCGCTTCGACGCTCGATTCGGTGTCGAACAGATGGTCCAGGGCCATCCTAGTCCAGAACTCTCCAACGCTACCCGCGACCCTGTATGCATAGTCGTCCAGTTCAGTATCCTCTGACAGGGCTACCACTTTTCCTTCTGCTGTGCCGGAGAAACGTTGCAGGTCGAGCATCTGCCCACCCACGATAACGTCGAGGCAGTGCCGGATATGGAGTTGGTCGGAGTCAGAGAACCGGTCGATACACGCCACTGTGGCCGACATCCTCTCCAGCAACTTCCTCTCGGAATCGATTCTCTGTAGGCGAGCGAGTTCCGAGAGATCTGGCAGCGAGTCCGAGTGACCCTGAGCGTACTCATTGTAATATTCCAGTGCTACAAGTCTACTCTCAGCAGATCCTTGCTCTGAGTCTGCTATGGTGTCGGAGGTTCGAGCCAGAAGGTAGAGCAGACCAACTTGCGAACGTACACCTGAAGGCAACTCTTTGAGACTGAGATAGAATGAGCGCGAGGTCCCCTCTAGTATTGCATCCAACTCCGTGTCTAGTAGGTCTGCCATGGCAATCTCTCGATTCGACTCAGTCAATCCCTCATCTAAGACTCTCGCAGCCCTGCTTCGATAAGCACCCTACGCAAAACCTCTCCAATCGCCGAAGGGTCTCTAGCGACGTGGATGCCGGCGGCTTCGAATGCAGCAAACTTCTCCTCAGCGGTTCCCTTGCCACCTGAGATGATGGCCCCAGCGTGCCCCATTCTTTTGCCAGGGGGCGCAGTGGCTCCAGCGACGAAGCCTACGATAGGCTTGCTGAAATTTTCCGCAGCCCATACAGCCGCATCTTCCTCGGCGGTGCCGCCAATCTCACCAATTAGAACCACTGCTTCGGTATCCGAATCCTCTTCGAAGGCTGCTAGGCAGTCAATGAAACCGGTCCCGCTGACCGGATCCCCCCCGATGCCGATGCAAGTGGTCTGACCCTCGCCTATGCTCATTGTCTGAGCCACTGCCTCGTAGGTCAACGTACCCGACTTGGAGATGATTCCTATCCTGCCCTTGGCGTGGATATACCCTGGCATGATGCCAACCTTGCAACCGCCTTGATTCCCGGGTGTGATTATTCCCGGACAGTTTGGGCCAATCAGCCGGACTCCGGGTTTGTCGGCGATGTGGCCAATCGAGCGCACCATGTCTAGGGTTGGAATGCCCTCTGTGATACACACAATCATGCCACCTTCGTTGAGTTCATGGAAGGCTTCGGCTGCTTCGATGATGGCTGAAGCGGCGAATCTGGCTGGTACGTAAATCACGCTGACGTCTGCGCCAGTATCCGAGACTGCCTCAGCCATGCTGTCATAGACGGGCACTGAGCGACCGGGCAGGTCCACTGTCTGGCCACCCTTTCCAGGGGTGACTCCGCCGACGATATCGGTGCCGTACTCAATCATTCGAGTGGCGTGAAAGGTTCCCTGGCTGCCGGTGATGCCCTGCACGAGGACTTTACTATCTTCGTGGACCCAGATACTCATCAGTTCCCACCTCCGATTGCACTGACTATTGCCTCAGCACCATCGGCGAGGGTACTGGTCGTGATGACGTCCAAGTCGCTTGACTCGAGAACTTCCTTGCCTTCCTTGTGATTTGTTCCGGAGAACCTGACCACAAGTGGAACCTCAAGTCCAACCTCTCTAGAGGCGTCTATGATACTGCGAGCGACCATATCACAGCGGATGATGCCGCCGAAGATGTTGACGAGGATTCCTTCGACGTTAGGGTCTTCGAGGATGATGCCAAAGGCGGTTGTGATGGACTCCTTGTTGGCTCCGCCGCCAATATCAAGAAAGTTCGCCGGCTCACCACCGTAAAGTTTGATGACATCCATCGACGCCATAGCGAGACCAGCGCCGTTGACCAAGCAGCCGATGTTACCGTCGAGTTTGACATAGGAAAGACCGGATTGATTCGCCCTGACTTCAATCTCCTCCTCCTCGGAGAGGTCACGTAATCCATCTCTCCAAGGGTGTCTGAATGATGCGTTGTCATCGAAGCTGACCTTCGAATCCAACGCAACCATGATGCTGCCCTCGGTCCTGACGAGCGGGTTAATCTCAATCATTGAGCAGTCTCGCTCGACAAACATCCTCTCTAGTTTCTCAATCATCTCGACGAAGGAGTCGTGGGCCAATCCTGTAAGTCCCAGTGAGTCAGCGAGAGAATCTTTCTGATATTCCTGCAAGCCCTTTCTAGGATCCACCCATTCCTTGTGGATAGCCTCAGGAGTGTTCTCTGCCACTTCCTCGATATCCACGCCGCCCTCGGTCGATGCCATAATCAAGACAGAGTCTGCCTCCCGATCGACCAGTAGGGCAAGGTAGTACTCGTGAGCGATGGCACAGCCAGCCTCGATGTACAGGTTGTTGACCATCTTGCCAGCGGGACCAGTCTGCTTGGTGACTAGCCTATGCCCGAGGATGTTTGAGGCATAGTTCTCGACCTCCTCACGCGAAAACGCAATCTTCACACCGCCCTCCATCGCCAACTCGCCAGTTTCCGGGGTGTACAGGCTGCCCTTGCCCCTACCTCCTGCGTGAATCTGACTCTTGACCGCGACCACCTCAGAGCCCAGCGAATCGTAGGCTGCGAGGGCTTGTTCGACGCTGGTGCAGTGGACTCCGTCTTGAACGGCAATACCCGACTCTCTGAACAGGGCTTTGCCCTGATACTCGTGGATGTTCACGGCCCGGCCACCTCTACCCCGTCTTTCAACGATGCGCATGAGCGTCGTGCGTGGCGCGAACGCGAAGTGCTCAAACGCAGCCGCACACCCGACAGGCCATGGACGTCATTGTTCTGGCTGGTGGCTTCGGCACGAGGTTGCGACCGTGGACCGAGGGACGAGCCAAGCCATTGCTACCGCTTCTCGACAAGACTCTACTGGAGAGAGTGGTTGAGGCAGTTCCCTTTGAGATGGTCGACCGGGTGGTCGTTGCCGCAGGCTATGGGATCGACGAGATGGAGTCGTTCCTCGCGGGTGCGAACCTACCCTACGAGATCGTACTGTCTGTCGAGAATGAGGCCATGGGGACAGGCGGTGCGGTGGCGTTGGCGCGGCAGCACCTGAGCGGGCAGGGCCCAGTTCTCGTGCTCAATGGAGACCTAATCTCAAGCGTCGATGTGACCGCTCTGGTCGTTCATCACGCAGCAACAGGCGCCAAGGCCACGCTGTCCCTCTGGGAGGTCGAGGACCCGAGTCGTTTCGGGGTCTGCGATCTCGATGAATCAGGCATGATTGGTAGATTCCAAGAGAAGCCAGAGCCGGGCACAGAGTTCTCCAATCTAATCAACGCAGGCTGCTACTTGATTGAGCGCGACGTGTTGAATGGTCTTTCCAGCGACAAGCACAGCATGGAGCGCGAGGTCTTCCCAGGCCTCGCCGAGGCAGGAGGGATGGCAGGACTCGCGTTCACCGGTTATTTCGTCGATGCTGGCACCCCAGAATCATTCATCGAGGCTGCACAAGTATGCATAGCAAACGGCCGCTACGATAGCGGTCATGTTGAGGACGATTCATGGTTTGGCAAAGGCTCCAACTGCATCGGCGCGGCTCACTCATCCTCAATCGGCCAGGGATGCAACATTGAGGAGGGGGCCTCGGTGTCCGATTGCGTAATCTTGTCGGAGGCGAACATAGGGACAGGGGCCCGACTCGATGGTTGCCTAGTGGGTCAGGGTGCCAATGTAGCCCCCGACTCGAATTATTCTGGCCTTGTGATAGGTCACGGTGCGTCTGTTTAGACCGGGAAAAACCGCAAATACCGGGCCGATTGAGGGCGTTAAGATGCCCGGCTTTGGCAACATCGGTTTTTCGGGCAAATTGCGTCCTTCGCAAGTAGCCTCATCGCAGATAATCGAAAACCAACTCTCGACCGGAGAGAAGAAACTCCTGATTGTGGCGCCGCCTGGCTCTGGCAAGACCGTCCTCGGCCTGTATGTCTGGTCCGACTTGATTAGGAAACCCACTCTGGTCCTCAGTCCAAACTCCGCCATCCAAGCACAATGGATAGCGCGTGCGAAGGAACTCTTTGAGTTGGATGGCAGGCAAGCCGAAATTGGGACCAATCCGAAGGATCCTGGTATTCTGACCTCACTGACCTATCAATCAGTGACAATGCCATCCAAAGGAGGTGGTAATTTGGACGGGGCAGCAATCGACATCTGGAAGGCCAAGCTAATGGAGCCGGACAAATCCGGAATCAGCCAAGCCGAGGACGTGGAATCTGCAATAGCCTGGATTGATGACCTCCGGGACAAGAACCCAGAGTATTACTCAGAGAGATTAGGATTCTACCGCAAGAAGGTTCGAGATGATTTAGCCCAGCACGGCAATGCACTGTGGATACTCCATGAGTCATCGAAGGAGAACCTCAGGAGATTATCGGAGGTGGGCATCGGTCTGATTATCCTAGACGAATGCCATCATCTGATGGAGCACTGGGGAAGGGTCCTAGTTGAGATGAGGGAGTTATTCGGAAATCCTGTGATACTCGGCCTCACAGCGACCCCTCCGGATGTGGATTCCGCCAGCACATCGTCTGCAGACATGTACTCGGAGTTCTTCGGCGAAGTCGACTACGAGGTACCGGTTCCTGCTTTGGTCCGTGATGGTAATCTGGCCCCCTATCAGGATCTCGCCTACTTCGTCCGTCCGACTCAGGACGAACTGAGATACATCGCCAATGTAGATGACGAATTCAACGAACTAGTCAGTCAGATTAGTTTGGGCTCCGGTGAAGAAAAGAAAGGAAGAACCCCTCCTCTGGAAGTCTGGCTGGCCCAGACTTTGGACGAACTCCGCCTCCCAAGCGGACCTGCGAAAGATTGGGGCTCCTTCAGCAGAAGGGACCCTGCTCTATCTCGACTGGCTCCGCTCTATCTATCTTACAAGGGACTCAGTCTACCTCCTGAGGTCCCGGCCCCAATCGAGTCAGGTATTGAGCAGTGGAACCAGCACGATCTAATCCCTCTGCTTGACAGGTATATCAGGAACGGCTTGATGCGCTCGAAGAGCAAGAAGGACCACGCTCTCGCCGATGACGCCAAGCAAAAACTCAGGATGCTGGGGGTCCAAATCACCGAGTCTGGGGCTAGAGCATGCGCCTCTCCAGTTGGCAGAGTGATGGCATACGCCAATGCGAAGTACGATGCCCTCAGGGACGTCCTCACTGCTGAGATGCAGGCACTGGGTTCTGACATCAGGGCAGTTGTAGTGACTGATTTCGAGAAGACATCGGCAACCGCCATCGTCGAAGGCGTACTAGACAAGGGAGCAGGAGGGGCCGTAGCGGCCTATCGGGCCATTCTTGAATCCGATTCGACCGACATTCTAGATCCCGTTCTGATGACCGGTTCCACCGTGCTTGTGGATGACGACCTCTTGGAGAGGATATTTCCCAGATTTGAGCAATGGGTAGGGGAGCGCAACCTTGACATCAAATTCGATTACACCGAACGTGATGGCTTCATGGAAATCCGTGGGAGCGGTGAACACTGGCAGCCGCGATATTACACGATGATGATTACCGAACTCTTCCAAGAAGGAGTCACCAAGTGCATCGTCGGGACTAGGGGCCTGCTTGGCGAGGGTTGGGATGCCAGTCGAATCAACGTCCTGATTGACCTGACTACGGTGACAACAAGCATGAGTATCAACCAACTGAGGGGACGATCCTTCAGGTTGGATAAGGAATGGCCTGAGAAGGTCGCAAACAACTGGGACATCGTCTGTTTGGCAGAGGAATTTAGCAAGGGGTTCGATGACTATGACCGATTCAAGCAGAAGCACAGGCAGTTGTATGGCGTCTGCGATGATGGGGCCATAGAGAAGGGAGTGGGGCATGTCCACGCGGCCTTCACCGAAGTTCGCCCAGAGGGGATATCGGAGAATCTAGCGGCCTTCAACGAGGATATGATCAGGAGGGCGAGGAACAGACCTCGTTCCAGAGATCTGTGGAATGTTGGGGTGCCCTTCAATGCGGTCCCGAAGGAAGCATTGGAGATGAAGACGGGAGGGGGACTCGGAGGAGGATTCCCTCCTGCGAGGAACATAGGTTCGGCCAAGTGGACTGATGAGTCATTGATCATGGCGATTGCAGACGCCGTCGCCTCATCGTTGATGGAGGTCAAAGAGATTAGCCCTGTTGCATCAAGAGTAGCAGGTGGGAGCCGTTCGGGAGGATGGGTCAGGACCTATTTGGAAGGCTCCTCAGAGGAGGACTCGGAGGTCTTCGCCAAGGCGATGCAAGAGGTTTTGGGGCCGCTCGACAACCCACGTTACATCATATCTAGAGATGTCAAGTACATCACCGATAACTGGCTGAGCAACCTGCTTCCCGAAGTACTGGCCAAGTACTTCAGAGGTACGAAGAATGAGTTAGTCATGTTTCACGCTGTACCCAAGCTGATGTCTAGGAACAAGGAGAGGGTCGCAGTATTCCAGAGATACTGGAATCTGAAGGTCAGTCCCGGAGAGGTGGTCTATGGGCACAGCCAATCGGGTAAGGAACGGGTTGACCTCGTTAAGAGAGCAGGGTATTCTCCGCCATCGGTGAACTTCCATAGTAAGAGTGTCTTCGTGTGAGTCAAGACTCGCAATTGCTACAGTGCACCGAAGAGCCGGCATGGCTCTGGCAGAACCTCTTTCTGCAGGTGAAGCACCTGAAGTCGAAGGCAGACACAGCAGTCGAGCACCCCGCTTCTCCACACGCATCCTCAGAACCCACCTCTATCGTCGAGGGAGTGGGTGAGGGCTCCATCTCAACAGTCGTCTTGGGACTAGCATCACTTACTACTCCCTCATCGCCAGAATATCCCTCTTCCCACCAATCATCTCCAACAATCTTGTTCTCTTTACTGGGCTCCTCAAGTCCAAGTGTATTGATTACGTAGGGACTGTCGAAGAATCGCCCTACATCCGTGACTCCCCAAATTTCTGAGAGCCTCTGTCTTCCATCTTCTCGAGATTTTATTGCACCTCCACGAGCCTGGATATATCCAATCAATCTGTCATAAGCTCGAATGTAACTGGGTGCAAGTGTTCGGTTGAGATCCAGTGGCTTCCGAGAATTGGAGTACTTGGAAGAATCAGGCTGCTGATACCCTCCTCCCAAGGCAGTCTGGTATTCGTCCGACTCGCTTTTGATGAAAAACCACCAGAACAAGGCGAGGATGATTATTGTCTGCGCCGGATAGTTTGCCAAACCCCAAATTATGGCCCCACAGATGTAGAATATGGCTTCGATGTCACTCGCCAACTAGCACAACTCCTTCGAATGACCCCGGCGCTGTCCCGGCGCCGGGGTCGGGTGAGGTACCAAAGCGATTGGTGCGGCACGCACCTGCAGTCATTGCCCATTGGGCTCCTTCTTCGGGACAATACGCGGTTAGAGCCTCGGACGATAAACTCAGCGCCGGACAGCGACTCTGATTGATGGCTCGGAACCGCCCGCAACATCCCCTCCGCCCTGTCTGATGGGCAGCCCGAGGCGCTTGCACAGCTCGAGGTGCGATGCCGACCACGGGTGCGAGCAGCGCTCGCTGGTCTCGTAGCCGAGCACGGTGATGGGCTCAAGCTCACCTTCCCAGCCCTCATCATCCATCTTCCCAGTGATTCTGACCCATGAGTGGTCGAACCGCCTAATCTCGTGAGATAGTTGGTGCAGTCCCGCGCGGGGCAGGCGGGCCATCAGAAAATCTCGCGGGATTGCCCGCGGCACGATGGCAAGCCCCCTTTCCCCGTCGTGCAGGTAGGCCACCGGTCCGATGTCCATCGCATCGAATGCCACTTGGGCTTTCTCGATGGACTCCGCCACGTCTCCCCACTTACTGGGCAGCCAAACCACCACTGCTGAACGATCCTTGGTACCTGCCACATGACTGCTAACCTCCAAACTCGCGTATTCCGGGCCATGGTCAGCTTGTTTTCTGGGTCGTTTTTTCCTTCTTCCGGGCAGACTGAGTCTCGGCAGCGAGATTGGTGGTCGAGCGGGCAGCCTGACCGCCATCGGATGACGGGGGATTGAATTGACCCACTCTGCTACGGGGCACTCAAGCCAGCCCTCCTCGAGTATCGTACATTCCCAGCCCGTTGAACCGTGCACAGTCCCGGGCAGCCTGATGATGCGGCGGGTATCGGCGGTGACTACCGGGTCGACAGGATGACCAGCCTCAATCACACTATCGAGCAGGGACTTGCGTTGTTCGCGTACAGCCTCCTCGCGCTTGGCAGGGTCAGGTTCTGCGAACAAACTCCTATCTGGGTCGTGAGCCACTAGGTGGAATCCCTTGCTCCCCGAGAACGAAACATGCTGAATCTCAAGATCAGTGTTTTCCAGCAACCAATTCCTCAGGCTCAGCGCGGCTTTGCGTGCCTTCTCGAGTCTGCTTGTGCAGAACGGGCGCATGTCGATGTCGAAGACCACCATGTGGTCGAGCAGAATCGGGGTTGGGCGACTGGTGTCCTTCAGCCGGGGCAGGTTTACCGGGTCAAGCCAGGAAGATGTCGAGACATAGACGTCGGTTGGCATCGCGCCGTCGAAGACTCCTGTCAGCGCCCTGCCTGATGAGATTCTCCTGCGAGCGGTAATCCACGGCCCCTTCAGCGACCTCCACCTGAACTGGTGCCGACTGGGCTTGCCCAGCCAACTCAAGTCGATTCCCAATCCGTCCGCATAGTGCTTCCGCAGAACCTCTTCAGTCCATTCAGGTGGGTCTGCCACGCCCACAGGAACTCGTAACCGTTCTTTGTCTAATCCCCGGCACGGTCAAAGAGGCCCCGCCACTCGCGGTACCGTGAGCGACTGCTTGGTCGTTGTCAATTTCAAGACCTACCAGACAGCCCATGGCACGTCTGCCGAGGAACTCGCACTAGCCATGTCTGGAATCGATACCGATGCTAGGATGATTGCCGCAGTGTCTGCTCTGGATTTGGCTGCAGTTGTCGCTGCAGCCCCTGACCTTGAGGTCTGGTGCCAGCACCTCGACCCAGTCGGCTTTGGTTCCAACACTGGCTGGCTGCATCCAGAGACGGCTATTGAGAGAGGGGCTACTGGGACTCTGATCAACCACGCCGAGCACAAGGTAAGCATCGAGCATGTGGCAATGCTCCTCGACCAAGTTCCCGAGGGCTTTGAGGTGTGTGCGTGCGCAGCCGACGTAGACGAGGCGATGGCCCTTGCAGCCCTTGTACCGACCTACGTCGCAGTCGAGCCGCCCGAACTCATTGGCGGAGATACATCGGTGACCAGCGCTGACCCGGGAATAGTCAGTGGTACAGCTGCTGCGGTTCGCGAGGTCAGCGACGAGGTTGGAATTCTGTGTGGGGCCGGCGTCAAGACTGGCGCTGATGTGGCTAAGGCAATCGAGCTCGGGTCCATCGGGGTACTGCTGGCCAGCGGAGTCACCAAGGCCGAAGATTACCGGGCTGCCTTAAGCGGACTGATTTCGGAACTCTGAGGGAATTCTTACTTTCATAATCGAGTAGACGCCAAAGGCGACAGCCAAGCACCCTGCGATGACGTTCCATTCTGTCAGAGCGTTGAGCACGAGGGCGACGCAGTAGAACACGGAGATGATTAGAAGCAGGATGAAGTGGATTACCGGCCCTCCTTTGAGCCGAGGATCGAGGAAGTCGTACAGGTAGATTCCACCGCCGAACATAGCATACGCATTGGCGAAACCGATGTAGACTATCCCAAAAATTACTGGAAAAACCACCATTCCTAGTGTGATGCCGATGCCCCCTAAGACAATCTCCATTCCTAGGATAATGACGTTCCCATTGTGCATCAATATCTCATGCCACTCGAAGTACTTGCTGACATCATATCCCTTGGCAGCATTGCTAGGGATCAGATAGAAAGTCACGACTACTGTTACTAGCAGCGCCGTGCCACATGCGGTGGCGAATGCTAGCGGGGCCGATGCGAGAGCCCAATCCGGAACCTCTCCTCCGAGAACGAGTACCCATGAGGATGCGGCTGCTATGGTAAAGTAAAGACCGAACGCGGCAAAACTCCAGACCGTAAAAGGAATCAGTCTGTGGGCGCCCAGAAGAACGACCTCACTCCTCTGCCTACTATCGTAGAATACAGGTAGCGACACACTACCCTCTTCATCTATGCAGATACTGACCAGAGTGAATATAGATATCACAGCGGCAACCGTTCTGAATAGCGCCAATAGGATGTTCGGGAGGTACTGCGATCCGGCAATCTGGCTCTGAGTATGCGAGACCTCCACAATCCCGCTCGTCACAATGTAGTAGAGCATAGCGAGCAGTATGAAGGTGGTCAGGGCTGCGGTCTCGAGGCGACGGTCACTCTCGCCGTACTCGCGTAGCCAGTGCATGCTGGTGCAAATTGTACACTGGCCTTGAACTATGCCCCGGACAGGACAATTCTACTCACTGCTTGGCGCGCTTGCGCGAGGCCTTCCGACGCCTCAACTTCTTCTTGCGCCACTTCCAGCGCTGCTTCCCCTGCTTCTTCCATGCACGGGAGCCTCTCTTCATGTGCGCCGCCGACCTGCTCTCCCTATTTGAGCGATTCGCGATGTCATAGGAGAGATGGTGGGCGATACAGGATTCGAACCCGTGTCACCGGCTTAGAAGGCCGGCATGATATCCAGACTACACTAATCGCCCGGTTATCCCCGTAGGCCTCTCGCTCAAGAACCCTGCACATCATCTGAGACATCTTCGAGCAGATCTCCGACCGCATCCTCTACTGCCTCCTGCATCTCATCGGCATCGGAGCCAGCGCTCATGTTGAGGGAACCGTCGTCCCTGATATCGTCCCTGATATCGACTACACTCCTACCAGTCTCTTTCGAGATTTCCTTCTGCATCCTCTTGCGCTTCCAGCGCTTGGCGCGGATTCTCCTCAATGTGCTGACAATTCGCAATAAGGTCTCGAGGATTGCCAACAACACGAGGCTACTGAAGAAAGACTTGGCTAGTTCGGGAAGACTCTCTAGAAGTTCTAGGAACTCGCTCCACTGGACCGACGTTGAACTGACGAGGTAGACACCGAGGACAGCGAACGGTAGCATCTTTGCAACGTCCCTTGAGAGGTCCTCAGTCCAGTACGCGAGAATTCGCACAGCACCGACCACTGAGGTAGCGATGAGGGCGTTGCGAGCGTGGTCAGAACTATCTGAGAGCAGAGTCAGGATGACTGCGAGTACCAGCGTCCAGAAGGCTATCAAAACAGGGACGACGACGATGTATTGGATGACGAACAACACGCTTCTCAGATACTTCTTGACTTTGCCACCGAAGTCGTCAGCATACTTGCTCAAATCTAGAGTCAATAGATCCTTCTTAGCGAGGATTCGGTAGAACATAAAGACGAAACCAGAATACACGGCGATTGCGATGATAGCCATCAGAGTAGGATAGGTCTCGTGACCGAAGTCGACGAGTAACTCAAGCAACTCATCTCGGGTGGTCGGAATATCCACGTAGGTCACACTCCACTCTGACTCAAGGTAGTTGCCCTATTTGGTGCTGAATGGGCGCGCACATTGGGGGCATCTTGTAGGTGCACTGACTCTGATCCTCTCCCATGTGTGTCCGCAATTGCCGCATATCCACTGCCTCTCAGGAAGGTTGTCGAGCACCTCCTGACGCAGTCTTCTGAGGACAGGGGACTCGGCCAAGCTAGGTGCAGGTGCGATTCTCTTGACGAGTTCAGCGTGATTGCCACCATGCTCAACCATCCCCGCTGCATGCAGTAGCTCGTGCACGAGAGTATGGCGGAACAGCATCTCGTCCCCTGCAAGAACAGGGTTGAGGCCGATAGTGACAGCACCCGGAGCGGCCCTCAGGCGGCGTCGCCTGAACAGCTCATTGGGGTCGAATTCAAACCTAGTCATGCCAAGACGACTCTCCTCATCTGAGAGCCACTCAATTGTCAGGTGCTTGCCAAGGTGACGTAGGAACGGGGCATCGTCTTCCCCGAGCACCTCCTTCAGTTCGTCGAGTAGCCCCTCGGGTAACTCAGGCCCACTTGCTGCTCTCACCCCTCTTCCGTCCTCGACCACGCCACAGCGTGCCCCATTCTCCTTAAATGGCCGTCGTCGGTGGCTTAGCCACTGGGCGTGTGGCGCAGCCTGGAAGCGCGCTTCCTTGGCATGGAAGAGGCCCCGAGTTCAAATCTCGGCACGTCCACCATTTCTTACTATCCTCTGGAGAGAGATGCTAGCAGTAGTCCGATTCATAAATTTCAAGATATTAATCCATTGGAACTAGTGTAAATGGTGTGTAGAGAGGCATTTTACATTGATACTAAATAGTCTATACTTACACGCACGACGTATGAAGTCTAAGCTGAAAGCAACACTTCTTTGCACGCTAATGATTGC
>Ga0066836_10000043_pt1 | contig 44880 bp, 33 predicted proteins | sample ETNtaG_18_FD_71568 | JGI IMG/M metagenome (GOLD analysis project Ga0066836, IMG submission 71568) | Marine microbial and viral communities from oxygen minimum zone, Eastern Pacific Ocean - ETNP201302SV91 | ecosystem: Environmental > Aquatic > Marine > Oceanic | place: Pacific Ocean: Eastern... | reverse complement strand
GGCCGTGAACAATTGGCGATAGAAGCATGGGCTGATGCAATCGAATCAATTCCAAGGGCTTTGGCTCAAAATGCAGGTTTAGATCCAATCGATTCGTTACTAAAGTTAACAGCAGCCCAAGTTGAAGGTACTGATAATATCGGATTGAACCTAACTACCGGTTATCCTTCCGAAGTAATTAGTAGAGGGGTTTTAGAGCCATTGAAAATAACAAGACAGGCACTTAGCGGGGCGACTGAAGCCGCAATTTCAATATTAAGGATAGATGATGTATTGTGGGCTCAAGTCGATGCCCAAGTCCCTGATGATGTACAACAGGGACTTGCTGGAATGGGAGCGGATTGACATAATAAGCTGGTGAATTATTTGCAATTAGATGTATAAATTTATCACTCCTGACAGGCCTTTTCTTTAATTTGCATCAAGAAATAATTTTGTATATACCTTTAGGTTCAAGTATCGACTATCTTGTAGAGGGGTTATGGGGGACTCAAAAGGCAGGCGAATCTTAGTCACAGGGGCCCTAGGTCAAATTGGTATGGAGTTGTTAGATGCTTTATCCGATAAATTTGGCGCAGAAAATATTGTTGCTACAGATATTCGTGATTCAGATAAATTAGAAAACTCAAGAATCAACTTTTTGAAATTAGATGTACTTGATTTTGAAAAGTTAGAGAATGCAATTAAAGAATTTAATATCAACGAAGTGTACCATTTAGCAGCGATCTTATCAGCCTCGGGTGAAAAAAACCCAGAGTTGTGTTGGAAAATAAATATGGATGGATTAATGAACGTCTTGGAATTATCGCGAAAATATAAATTCAGAATATTTGCTCCTTCATCTATTGCTGTATTTGGTTCAGATGTTGGGAGCCTCGCTCTTCAAAATTCTCCATTGAATCCCTCTACAATTTATGGGATAACAAAGGTCGCTGGAGAATTGATGGCAGAGTATTATCACTCTGTTCATGGTGTTGATATTAGGGGATTGCGTTATCCCGGATTAATTTCTTGGAAAGTTATGCCAGGTGGTGGAACTACAGACTATGCTGTTGAGATTTTTCATAAGGCAGTATCTTCAGACAAATACACCTGTTTTGTTGAAAAAGATACGAGACTCCCTATGATGTACATGGATGATGCGATAAGGGCAACACTACAACTGATGGATGCTCCAAGTAGTGATTTAACAATCAGAGGAGGTTACAACTTGCCTAGTTTGAATTTTACCGCAGAAGAATTATATTTCAAAATTCTTGAAAAAATACCTGGATTTGAATGTACATTCGTACCAGATCATCGTCAAGAATACGCAAATTCATGGCCGGATGAAACCGATGGTACATTATCCGAACAAGATTGGGGATTCAAATTAGAGTATGATTTGGATACAATGTGTGTGAAAATGATTGAATCTTTGAGTTAGAATTGATATAATCTAATCACATTAATTCTAAATCTAACGCGACCCAATGTTGAAAGGGGAGGCGCGACCGCCTAAAAGCCCGTTGAAGTGTATGAAGTATGTCGTCGTCTCCGGAGGCGTCCTCAGCGGACTAGGTAAAGGGGTAACCGCATCCAGCATAGGCGTCTTGCTCAAAAGCGCTGGACTGAGAGTCACTGCAATCAAAATCGACCCCTATCTAAACAGCGATGCAGGTACAATGTCTCCATTTGAACACGGCGAAGTTTTCGTTTTGGATGATGGTGGCGAAGCGGATTTAGATTTAGGAAATTATGAAAGATTCTGCGATTTAGATTTATATCGAGATAACAATATCACTACAGGGAAGATATATTCTCGTGTAATAGAAGCCGAAAGAAGAGGTGATTACCTTGGTAAGACTGTACAGGTTGTACCCCATATCACCGATGAAGTGCAGGATTGGATAGAGCGCGTTGCCGCAATTCCAGTCGATGGTCAAGACGGAACACCTAATGCTTGTGTTATCGAATTGGGTGGAACTGTCGGCGATATTGAAAGTGCACCGTTTATTGAAGCTTTGAGACAATTCCAGTTTAGAGTTGGTCGAGAAAATATTTGTTTTGTTCACGTATCATTAGTTCCAGTTATGGGCCCAGTTGGTGAACAAAAGACAAAACCAACACAACATACCGTCAAAGAATTACGCGGTTTAGGAATCATACCTGATATCTTGGTTTGTAGAGCAGAAGCACCACTGGCACAGGACACTCGTGAAAAGTTAGCAGCGTTCTGCCATGTATCTCCTAATTCCGTTATGAGTGCTCATGATGTTTCCAATATTTACAGAGTCCCATTACTTCTAAACGCTCAAGGTATTTGTGATGCTTTAGAGATAGACTGTAGCAAAACAGGTCTTATGAAAAAATGGGAAGAAATGGCAGATAGGGTTGATAATCTCGGCTCGGATGTGCATATTGCGATGGTTGGGAAATATACCGGACTTACAGATTCTTACCTCTCAGTGATCAAAGGATTACAACATGCCTCATATGCCGTAAACCGTACGCTAGTAATCGATTGGATCGAAGCATCTAATCTAGAAGAATCCTCACATCAAGATTGGGAAACGCTGAGAAATGCAGACGGAATACTAGTTCCAGGTGGTTTTGGCGACCGAGGGATTGAAGGAAAAATCTTGGCGGCTAATTACGCTAGAACAAACAAGATTCCCTATCTAGGAATCTGCCTAGGTTTACAGGTTGCAACAATCGAATTTTGTCGAAACGTACTCGGTTTAGAAGGTGCAAATTCTACTGAATTCGATGAAAATACACCGCATCCGGCGGTTGTTTTCATGCCAGAGATTTCTAAAACACATCTTGGCGGAACGATGAGATTAGGTTCACGTCCAACGATTTTTCAAGTAGATGATTGTATGATTAGAAGATTATATGGCGGCAAAGATTCTGTAGACGAACGCCATCGCCACCGGTATGAAGTAAATCCAGATTTAATTTCCAGTATTGAGGCAGAAGGATTGGTATTTGTTGGAAAAGATGAGACTGGACAACGATGTGAAATCTTCGAACTAAAAGACCATCCATATTACGTGGGCGTTCAATATCATCCTGAGTTCAAGTCTAGGCCTGAGAGGCCAAGCCCTCCCTTCCTCGGTTTGCTAAAGGCTGCAACAGGGAACGAGATCTAACTAGTCGCTTGCAACTCTAATAACGCGGGTTGTTCTGTAGCCTTGGAGTAATTTGAGGAAACGCTTGTTTCTAATCTCTTCATCTAATGTCTCATCACCAGTATCAATTCTAACCTCTGATAATCCTAGCAATTTTGCTGGTGTCGCGATTCCAAGAATATTATTTATTCCAATTGAGCGTAAAACATTTGGAGATAATTGCAAATTACCCCTTCCAATAAGGAAACCTTGCCCTCCCATCGGAGACAATAGAAGTAATTTCTTCCCATCATGATTAGAAATAATCTCCAATAATCCTTGTTCATTCAAGTCATTGTATACCTTGTTTTCATGCTGAATATCAATTCCAAGTAGGGTCAATTCAACACCGATTTGTTTGCCGATTTGACGTAGCGTTCCTCCACTTCCCCAAATCAGCATAAGATTAGGATCTTCTTCCAATAAAGTGGTTATATGTTCAGACATCGCTTCTAAAGTTTCAGTTTCGGACTCTCGCTGAATTTGCTCTTTTGCTCCTTGCATCCATCTTGGAGAAGCAGGGGTGAAAGCCTCCCCATACATTCGAACTTTCCATTCTCCCTTGACATACAATTCTTCGTCCAAATCCATTACTTCAGTCCTAGCGACCATCAGGTCTCCGACCACAAAGGCCCAAACAACTTCAGCAGCAGCCTTTGGGGTTGTAGCAAAGCTTCCACTATGCATTTTTACACCCCCGGGGACCCCTACAATCGGAATTTCTCTTGAATCCAATGCTTTGACTATGTCACGAGTTGTGCCATCACCACCTGCATATAGGAATAGGTCAGGTTCGTGTGAAGAGATAAATTGTGATGTAGAACTTGCTGAAGTTGTTTCTGGAGTAATTCCAGTAGAGGTATATTGTCCAGGAATCCAATCACCTCCCATCCGTCCATCCCAAGCAAGGATTTCTAAGGGCTCACGAGCTAATTTTGCTAGATGTTCTAGACATTGGCGCATCCGAGGACCTGCTCTATCTTCAGCACCCGCCGCTCGAGCTTCTTCTGCCCTACCATCACTGCCTTTGAATCCAAGCCGACCACCTAATCCTGCGTCAGGATTGATGATTACTGCGATGCGCATATCGGCTGCGAGCCGGTAGGGGTAAATCAGAACGGCGGTGGCATCTAATACCAGCGCTATAATCGCCGGGTATGAAGCGAAAACCCGACGATATGAGTTTTGAGGGTGCTTGGCAAAAGCAGTACGATGAAGAAAAAGTGTCAGATAAACCCGAATCAGAAAAGAAGGAAATCAAGGTTCACCATGAACCAGCATTCAGAGGACAGCGTGACATTGTAGACTCTAGAAGTAAAATCAAAATGCCTTCCAAACAGAAAGAAAATACTGCGGACAAAAAAGAAGTCACTATTGTAGATGCTCCGTCGAGCAAAGAAGGTGACGAGTTTGATGTCGAATGGTAATATTTGACGGGCTCATTGAAGAAGTATGGCGCCCCCGTAGGGGGCGGAGGCAGTAAGATGACGATGATTTTGGTTACTCTGCCTGATGGCTCTGTCAATGAATATGCAGCGGGAATTACTGCTGGAGAAATCGTTACTGATATAGAGGGTCGAAAGCATGACTGCGTCGCAGCATTGATAGATTCTGTAGAATTCGATTTATCGACAATTATCAATAATAATTGTACAGTCATTCCTATTTCTACTTCAACAGATGAAGGGATGCACATCCTCAGACATAGCGCGGCCCATCTTCTTGCCCAAGCGGTAACATCACTTTACCCACAAGCTAAACCAACAATTGGGCCAGCAATAGACCGAGGTTTTTACTATGATTTTGCCGACCTCGAAGGATTCAGTGAAAGCGATTTGAAATCTGTTCAGAAAAAAATGCATGAGATTTCTAGGCGCAATCACAGTGTTGAACGAGTGGAATGTAGTGAGGCGGAATTGTTGGATCTATTCGCATCAAACCCTTACAAAATTGAGATTATTAAAGATAAATTAGAAGCAGGCGACGGCTCCACCATTTATCGTCAAGGGGAGTGGTATGACCTTTGCCTTGGTCCTCATGTTCCTAGTACTGCCAAATTAATGCATGTTAGGCTTACTTCAGTCTCTCCGGCATTTTGGCGTGGCGACCAAGATAGAGAACAATTAACACGGATATATGGAATTGTAGAACCTACTAAGCATGACCTTAAGGCTACAATGAGCGCAATTGAAGAGGCTAAGAAGAGAGACCATCGTAAGTTGGGTAAAGACCTTCAATTATTCCACGTAGATGAGGAGGTGGGCCAAGGTCTAATTCTATGGACTCCAAGAGGTGCTATTTTACGGACATCATTACAGAATTTTATTTCCGAACATCTCTCAAGACAAGGCTACAGCCAAGTGTTCACGCCTCACATTGGAAAACTAGACCTATACCGTAAAAGTGGTCACTTCCCATATTATCAAGACTCACAATATCCTCCTTTAGTCGAAAGAGAATTGATGAAAAAACTCGCCGATGAGGGATGTACTTGTGGTGAACTATCCAATCTAATGGCAAGCGGTGAAATAGACGGCTATATGCTGAAACCAATGAATTGTCCACACCATATCAAAATTTATTCCTCCCAAGCAAGGTCGTATAGGGACCTACCGCTACGATTTGCAGAATTTGGAACTGTATATCGATGGGAGCAGTCAGGAGAGATTAGTGGACTAACACGTGTTCGTGGATTTACTCAGGATGATGCACATCTATTTGTTACTGAAGATCAAATCGCTGAGGAAGTATTGGGTTGTATTGAATTGGTACAAGTCATCTTTGAAGCACTCGGAATGGAAAATTATCGAGTCAGGGTCGGGCTGAGAGATTCTGATTCTGACAAATATGTGGGCAAATCAGAACAGTGGGATAAAGCCGAGGATGCATGTCGCAAAGCAGCAGCTAGCCTTGGAGTAAACTGGTCAGAAGAGCCTGGAGAGGCAGCGTTTTATGGTCCAAAAATAGATTTCGTAGTAAAGGATGTAATCGGCAGAGAATGGCAATTAGGTACTGTACAAGTCGATTACAATCTCCCTGAACGCTTCGAATTAGAATACAAAGGAAGCGATGGAGAAATGCACCGCCCAGTAATGATTCACCGTGCCCCATTTGGTTCAATGGAGCGATTTTGTGGTGTATTGATTGAACACTTCGCAGGTAGATTCCCTACTTGGCTAGCACCAACAATGGTTCATGTTCTCACAATATCAGAAAAGCAAGTTGAATATGGCCATAAGGTTGTAGACGAATTAAAAGCGGCAGGAATTAGAGTTGAAATCGATGATGGCGACGACACTATAGGTAAGAAAATAAGAACCCATAGAAAATTCCATCCCGCATACATGCTCATTTTGGGTGACGAAGAAATCTCGCAAAATAGCGTCTCTATTAGAGCGAGAAATGGAGACCAGCGTGCTGGCGTGAAGTTAAGTGATTTTGTTTCAGAAATTGTTGAGGAAGTTGCTACAAAGGTTGCAACCCCTTCAATAGTAGTTCCTAGTGATGATAATTGAGGATTGAAAATGGGTATACCAATTTCTGATGGAAATTATCCGATTGCTATTTTGGCAATATTAATTTCAGGATTATTTGCTTATTCCTTTTACGAAATATTCGTTCCCCGTTCATTATCTGGATTGCAAGTAGCCTTTCCAACCGGTCCCAAAAGATATGAGGTTCATACGGTAACCGCAAATCAAAGTGAAGCGAAAAAATTACTGCAATCCAAAGGTATGCGTAATGGAATTATTTTGTACATGATGGCTCTTTATGGAGCGGTATTAGTCGCCTTTGAATTTCTGTTCTACGGCTTTGGTTGGTCTGATGGGTTACACAAGATTTCATTGGTTGTCGCTTTGGTATTTATCGCTCTACCCGCAGTCATTTCTTCAAGTGTATCTCTCAGTGCACAAGTAATCAAAACCAAAGCAAGTGAGAAGGCAAGTCTGCAAGAACAGGGCACTTTTAGAATCGGTTTTGGATTTGTAATCACAATAATTTGGTTTACAGCAGTAGCTATTACAGGATTATTTTTGGGAATGGCAGGGATTAGTTGGGAGCGTCAACTTTCAATTATGGGATTGATGGCATTCGCCCCTAGTTTCATTGCCTATGGGCGAATTTTAGGTTCTTCGTGGACTGCACTAAAAGATAGTAGTAAGGCATTATCTAAAGGTAAACCATCTGCATTTTATCCATATGAGCCTGGTGCTCGAAAACAATTTATCTCTACTTTGGTTCATTTCAATACTAGCGTAATGCCATATATTGCTTTCAATACCCTGATTTCACTAATTCTATTAGCGATTAATCCAAACATGTTTGAACACTCTGATCAAGTTTTGAATCTTGACGAATATACCCAGCAATCATCAATTATGGAAGAAGGAGGGGTTTTAGGATTCTATCTTATCGAATTATTTTCAAATATTTCAGAATCAGGAATTAGAGTACCTTTGGTAACAATCGTTTTGCTGTTTTTACTGTTTAACGTAGCGATTGTAGGATTTTTATTCGTATATGAAGTTGCTAGAATTCTATTCTTAGATATCGCAGATGTATCTGGAAAAGGAGGTATCAGACTTGCAGACTCAAGATTACTTCGTAGTGAAAGAAGCCAGCAAGCCAAAGTTTTGAACTTCTGCTTTACTGGATTTGCCGGCCAGTCAATGCTATTGTTAGCCTTAGCGATGCTGACCTTTTGGGATTCAGCATACTTGCCTCAAGATGCAGATTGTAAAAGTTGGGAAGACACCATTTGTAATGTAATGAAAAAAGATTCACTTGAAGAATTGACATGGATGCTGTCATCAGGTGGCCAGATAGTATTCCTTGGGATTTGGATGCTTTCAAGAAGAACAGGGCAGCACCTTGAGGATGTTACTTTCGATGCTACCGCTGGCCAAAACAGAGCTAAACTCGAGGGAATGGAGAAACTCATCTACCGCCAAGAAGAACCTTTCACAACACTCATGGCGGCTGACCAGTGGTCTAAAGCACTGGAAAGAATGGAGCGGTTGTATGATGATCATGGTGAAGAAAGTATGGAAGGTTTGTATCTTGCAAGGCGGACCCAAGCAAGTATGGAATTACTTGCTGGTTTGGGAAGATGGGATCAAGCAGAACAGGTAGCCCTTTCTTTCCTTGCTTTACGCGCTGGGCGTAAAGCAGAAATCGCCAGACTAATATTGGTATCAGCCTCTCTAGCACAGCGTGATATACCTGAGGCATTACCACGAATTGATTTACTACCACAAGAAGATGTTGAAACTGCTAGACTTCGTTGGGTTACCAGTATTTTCAATCCAAATATCAAACTATCAGAGCAAACCAAGACGCTTCTTAGTATCGATCCACTCACTAGAAAGAATATCGATTTGATTAAGCGATATATGGAAGGCTCTCCAGCGAGTGGTAAAGCTTGGAGTGATAACCCAGAAGGTCGCTTGTTGCTTTTGGGAGATTTAGCAAGATTCAGATTATGGGGGCAATCCCAAATTGGTTTAGACCGATTTGAAGCATGGGTTGCTAAGAAGGAAGTAGATCTAACAAGTTGGCCATTAGGACAAGTGGCTCGAGCATTACTGTATTTGGATAGGAATATGATTGCAAGTGCGGTGGATATAGTCGAAAAGACGGTGAAGGACCATCCTAGACATCCACATTTGCGACGTTTAGCAATAAATCTAGCAAATAGGGGCGAAATGGAAATGCCTGGACCTGAAAATACTGGTTTAGTTTGGGCTGATCTAATGCCTGGTGATTGGCAAACCAATTGGATTTCTACACATAACTTAGCGGTAGCTCCCGACCTTTCTAGTTCAAAGATGCGTGAGCATGCATGGAACGCTAATGCTTGGACTGTAAGGAGAAATATGGAAAAAGTGTTTAGAGGTAAAAAGGGCTGGAAAAAGGTAGATTGGCAAAACCCACCAATGGCGAACCATCTCTTACTTTCTGGTTTGGTAATCACAATTAGCGGCACTCCAATAGATCTAGGATTACCCGGATGGATTGACTTCAAGGCATGTGAAAAGTATGGATTACTAGACCTTTAATCAAACACGTCGCCTTAGTCTTTCCATGAAACCATCTGCAAGACCTAGAGATTCTAGAGCTTCATCGATTCTACCTGCCTTTTGTGCTTCCTGAGCGATTGCAATCGCTTCCTCGGTAGAATGTCTTTCATCATCATCAACCTTGATTCCACTGGCTTCACATTGATTGCGCAGAGTTTTCCACTCTTCTTTGATGAATTCTAATAGTTCACTTGCTTCATCACTTGCTTTTCCTTCTGTATCAAGGTCTTTGGTTAGCCGATCGAGCAAAGTTGCTGCATGAGTCCATTGTAGTTCATCGGTAGCATCTTCGATTTCTGTTAATCGCAAATCCCATTGTTCAGAATCTTCTCTTTCCTCCCATCTCGAGATTAAGTGAACCTTTTGCCGTAACGCTCTCCTGATATCTTCCATAGCCTCACGTTCAGCAATAATCTCTCGAATTACCCCTCCTGCTAATCCATTTGCTTGAGAATAATCTCCGGCTTCGAGGGCTATTTCAGCAGAATCAAGTCTATCTCCTAGAGGTTTCTTATCGATTCCATCCGCTGCTTTTAATTGGCGATGAGCATCTTTTAACAAGTCTTCAGCCAACTCCAATGCTTCGCCTACACCCTTAATTTGTTCAGGTATCACAATTGCAAATTCATATGCTTGTTTCGGTTTTTCAGATTTCAGCTTCTTTTTTGCTTCTACAAGTAATTCAGCAAGATGCTCTTGCTTATTGTTTGAACTTTCTAATATTGCAGCAGCAGCACGTATTGCACTTTCTGCTTGCTCCCACCATTCGATTATTTCACTAGCGAGTTTCTTTGCCTGACGATATAGCGCCTCTCCTTCTCTCAAGCTTCCCAGTTCAACCTCTCTTTCACCCATTACGAATGCTTTACGAGGACGTTTGGCTATCACAGCAATTTCTTCAGACCTTTCCACTAAGTTAAGAGCATCCAATTTTATTTCTTCAACATCTCCAGCAAGAGAAAGGTTCCTTTCAATATCCTCATCAGCCTCATCAAGTAATCTCATTCCCCATTCAGGGTCCCTATGACCTTCTTCTCTCGCAGTCATCACTAAACTGGCAGCTTGGTCGACAGCCGCACCTGTGCTTTTTAATTCTAGAATCCTGTGTTCAATTGCATTTAATCGCTTATCAAAAGCACGTCTCTGTATTCTTTGCTCACTATTTCCAGACCAATCAATAATTATCAATAATAGTGCGGCTAAACAAAACCCTACTTGTAACCATAACACGTAACCTTCTTTCATATCAGCAGCTACTATTGAGATCGCTAGAATAAAACCTAAGAACCCCATTATAGAACGGAATTTTGAGATTTCGATACCACCATTCAAAATATCTCGACTCACCTTGAATAAAATCAGTGATGTCGCCAATAGTAATACAAAACCGAACTGTTCATCCAACGTGCCATCTAAAGCAGGGATTCCAATTATTGCAATCGGTAGCCAAGCAATTGTCAGGGCAGCACCAATTCTCGAACGACTAGTGCTATCTTGTATGCCTAGGTCTTGAACGAAAAGGCCCCATGCCAAGATGATCAAAGAATAACCTATTCCGTTTAGCAAAGACCCTCCATTAAGCGCAGCCTCAAGCGCCGGCCATGCTAGCCATGTTGCAGTCATTAGGAGTATAATTGCAGAAATCCCGCCTAGTCTTTCGATATTCTTTACACGACTTTCAAACTCAAACTCAATGGCCGCATCTAAGTCAAATTGGCCATTCATGTTCTCTCCACCCACCTTCTGTATTATCAGACTCGCGATTGGTTGCGTGAACGTAACCACATTATCGCAAGTACCATCACAAACACGATAGCAATAAGTTCTAACGAACTAATTCCAGGTCCTGTTTCGAATTCTGAATCATAACCTTTGACCACCGTATTATTGTCCTCATCTGGATATGCAAGATTTACTGAAAAGGTTTCAAACCATCCTAGTTCTACATTTATTGGTATAGAAATCGTGCCATTACTAACAAAAGTTGACCCCAATACTTCGGAATCAATACATTGCTTTCCACTACAAACAGTGAAAGGAGTCGTCAAAGCCCCATTGTTTTGAACAACGACCCAAAACTGATTATTTCCAGGTGATAAATCTTCACCACTATATTTGATTTCAACAATTTCTAGATTTCTTTTATCAGAGGGATTAATCGGTATACCGATATAATCTCCCCCCATATTTCCTTTATCATCGACAGCAAGAATATGCAATAGATGATATCCAACTTCTAATTCAGGTAATTCGAAAAATCGTGCTTCTTCCCAAGATATTGATTCAGCAAGTATTCTATCCGGTAAAGAAATATTGAAAGTTAAATTTTCAACAGCCGAATAATCATCGAAAGATTGAGTTAGATCTATGCGCAATTTCTCCCCTACTTTGCTATTTGTTGATAATTGCCACTCATCACCGTCATACTCTTGCAATTGATGAAGGATTACAGGTCCATTATTATCTATCAAACGAATTGTCCAATTGCCCACAGTAGTGTGACCCGCATCATCTGTTACCTCTGCAGAAAGCCAGTATTCAACAGGGTCTCGCGCTTTATGGCGCTCAGTAATATTATCACTTACTGTATTGACAGAAGAGTCAGCGTAGAATGAGGTTTCTAGTAAGTCCCCTGTATACCACCAATCAAGTGTTTTATTACTTGTCCAGTACACACGTAAATTGTCATCATTATCATCTCCAACCATCAAATCCCAAGAAAACGCCCCAGGATATATTTCCTGTATAGAGTCAGTAGCATTAATCCAAGGGTCTTCGTCATCCAAAATGAAAGATTCATTCCACCAACCTTCCATCCCTCCTTCATCAATACATGATACGCTTACTGACAAGTTGTAGTCTCTAGAAAATTGGGACAGGTTTACACTATTATTTTCACTCAATCCTCCAATATTCCAAGTACAATCATGAATCGAAAGAGGAGCATCACTGATCACAGGCACAAATTCATACGATGTGTTTCTCCAATCTAGGGCGTATGCTTCACTCAAATTGATTAATGGAACTTCATTTTGACCTAAGGTTATGGTGTAGAGGCCTGTTATGGCCACTCCGTTACGTTGTAATGTAAAATTCGAAGGATGACCCCCAATCCAATCATAAAGTGGTGATGAAAGATATTGCCATGTTCCATCAGTTACAATATTCAAAGGAGTCATTTGACGCAAATCGTTCTGAAAAGGAACATCTATCCTAATTAAATCAAGATGAGAACGCTGTCCATTCACTGTAGCGGATTCATTCCAACCCCAAATCTCACTGGATAAATTTATTTCAGAATCTACTATCAAATTTGAAAAACCAACGGTATTATGATCCACTTCACAACACAGCGACTCCATTCCGTTTTGATAGATTATTGTTTCAATAATCATTTCTAAACGATTAACATCACCTGATAAATAACGGTTGATTTGACTTTCAATACCAGCTTCAGCATTTGGCATAAATGGAAGTCCAAGTCCTGTTGAAAATATATGTTCGGCGTTCCAAGTAGCATTAAATTCTTGATTTGCGGACAATGAATCAATGAACGAAAGAGTCGCCATTCCCGTTGTAACTGTGCCATTTATTTGTTCATATATCCAAGTAGAACTCGGTGGCCAAGAACTAACACCAATCGGTAATCCCTGATGAAATACTCTAGCAGTCCAGCCGCTACCATACTCGCCTACAGTAAGATTTTGATCATCCTGCCAATCTACAATCTCACCAGAACCAGTGTGAATCGCCTTAATACTGATTGAATCATTATATTCTCCACTAAGGTTGTAAGTGTTTGTAATATTAGGAATCGTAATTTCAGATTGAGAAATTCTAACCTCGCTGCCACCTTTACCTACAACGATTAGTGGAATTTGTGGGGCATCAACACTACCATTTTCAACCGCTAATGACCAACTACTTCCCATGGCTGAAATTGTGTGTGCCCCATTCACTTCAAACAGATCTTCTATAATTGGATAAGCACTGAGGACCACTAAATTTTGAGTTGATGCAATGGGCTCATGCCACAAAACAACATATCCTTCGCAAATAGCCGATGGTTGATACATCGCCCCATTTGGCTCAGCGGTTACGGCACCAGTCCAAGGGTCGGTGAAATAAACATCACAATCATCTACTGGATTACCTAGCATATCTTCAACTTCTATTAGCCATATATCACTAGAATCGGCCCATACAGCGGGCAAAAGTAGTAACGCGGACAGAAGTATGGCCATGCGCATATCCCCAAAGGGGGCGCCTCTACCACATGAAACGAACGGCTTAGGGTGTGACAATGTTCATGGTAGTGCTGCTGACTACTCAGGTGGAGGGGAGCATTATGCCCGGACTAATTACCATGGATGATTTGACAAATGAGGAGATAATTTCTCTACTGGATGATGCAGAAAGGCTACTTCCAGTAGCAAGAGGAAACCAATACTTGCCCTTATTGCAGGGTAAGATTTTAGGTAATTTATTTTTTGAACCTTCGACACGAACCCGCATGTCATTTGAAACTGCAATGAAAAGATTAGGTGGCGACGTAGTCAATTTAGGAGATGTCAAAAACTCCTCGGTTGTAAAAGGAGAGACCTTATTTGATACAATCCAGATGGTTGATGGATACACCGACATAATCGCAATGCGCCATCCACGTCAAGGTGCAGCTCAGTATGCTTGTGATAGCGCAACGGTTCCAATTTTAAATGGCGGAGATGGAGCCGGTAATCACCCAACACAAACTATGCTAGACCTGTTTACGATCAGACAAGCGCATGGTACTTTGGAGAATCTAAATATCGTACTTGCCGGAGATTTACGTTACGGTAGAACAGTGCATTCTCTTTCCCAGGCATTGACACGTTTTGGCTGTGAAGTAACCTTTGCATCCCCCTCCAGCCTAAGTATGCCTCAAGAGATAATTTCGGACCTAAGGTCTGAAGGTGCCAAAATCACTGAAACCGATGACTTACTCTCCCACATATCCACTGCAGATGTAATCTATATGACTCGAATTCAGAAAGAAAGGTTCCCAGATGAAAGTGAATATGCCAAGGTTGCGGGAGCATACAAATTGCATGCTAGAGATTTAGCCGATGCTAAAGCAGAGATGATTGTTATGCATCCTTTACCCCGTGTAAATGAAATAGACCCGACCGTTGATAAAACTAGACACGCCAGGTATTTCGAGCAAGCATTTAACGGCGTAGTGGCCCGAATGGCTTTGATGTGCTGGCTTCTAGGAGTTACAATACCTAGCGATATTAAATCCGATGGAGGAGGGGTTTGATGAATTCTCAAGAGCAAAGCATGCGTCGTGTAACTGCGATTAGGAATGGTACAGTGATTGACCATATCCCGGCAGGAAAAGCCCTTTCTGTATTGAAAATGCTTGGAGTAGACGGGAGCATGTCTAATCCTGTGTCCTTGGTAATGAACGTGCCAAGTAAAAAGATGGGTGGCAAAGACATCATCAAAGTAGAAGATCGTGAATTGAATCAATATGAATTAGATCGTCTTGCTTTGGTTGCGCCTGATGCCTCAGTTGCGATAATTAGAGCTTATACAGTTGCAGAAAAGATGGAGATCAATCTCACAGAAGAAGTAGTCAATGTAGCAAGTTGCACCTTCCTCAATTGTATCACTACCAATCCGAGGGAGCCACTGCCACATCGACTGATCGTAATAAAGCGAGAACCACTTGAATTACGCTGCCATTACTGCGAAAAGACTCAGGACATTAATGGGCTAATCGAAAATCTGCTTTAATCAGCGAACAAGTCACGCATCTCACACGCTTTGCAAACTTCTCCTGAACAAGGTTCAGAGCACCTTATGCAAGGACTAGGGGATGGCATCCTTGTACCCATCACCTTTCGATTTAATTCCTTAACATCGTCAGCCATCCGCAACATACCATGACGAGTCCCTGGGACATTTGCTTCCATTTTAGCAATTGTTTCACGATGACGGAACCGCAAAGCTCCTTCACCATGTGGGCATTCATCATGATAGATGGTTAATCCCTTTTCCAAGGCATAAAGATGAATTTCCTGTTCAGGGACCCATCTAAGTGGAACTATTCTCGGGGCCATGTCGGCTATTGGAGTATTGGTATGGGGCGCTAAACGAAGTGTTCTTTCCAAATCACCATTTTGCATATTCATTAACACAGTTTGTGCCATATCATCCAAATTGTGTCCTAAAGCAATAACATCAGCATTGATTCGCTTTGCTAGATGGTTAATGCCCTGGCGCCGAAATACGCCGCAATAAGAGCAAGGGGTCTTAGAATCGTTCAAACCTTCCATCTTAGAAACAACCTCGTCCATTTCCTTGAATCCTAATTCGGGATATGAAACAGTTTCAAATTCAACACCAAGATCTGCGCATAATTGTCGGGCACATTCCAATGACGGGGGGCGATATCCATCTATTCCTTCATCTACGCATCCACCAACTATTGTGACGTCCCTTCGTTTACCAAGAATACTAACCATTCTTTCGAGTAACACGGCAGAATCTTTACCGCCTGAAATCGCTACTAAAATTGTCAAATGAGATCCTTTAGGGAAAACAAGTTGTTTGCGAACTGCCTTGGAAACCTTTTTTTGAACACTATCCGAAAGATGTTTACCACACATCATTCTACCGGAGTAAACTTGGTGATGGATTGCCGGATAACGGCATTTATCACAACTTGGTACCTCAAAAGCCTCCGCCATGCTCTGTCCACGAGGTTCTTGCCTTGATGTAAACGGTTTAATTTTTCAATTGCAAAATTAAAAATTCAATTGGAAACAGTGTTCCAAAAAACCCGCATATTAAAAATCCAGTTGGCGAAATTAATTTACTATCAAAATCGCCCTACGGGCGGTTGTCAAGGCCAAACTTCTTGAAGCCGGTTGAGACCTGAACAGTTCTGAGCGCGCATGTTGCAACGCATTTTGACCGGATTCACCGCCCTTCCTGGCGCTGAGCAAGCATATCTTGTTTCTAGAAGAGACGGATTGGTTGCTGCGGTTGGAAAAAGGAATCAGGTGCCACAAGTTGATGATACCACGCTGCTGATTCAGATGATGGAAAGTCTGGAGGAAAACTTAGGGCTTGGAAGGAGCCTTGAGTTTTGGTCTGAAGGAACTGAAACTATGCTAATTTCACGGATCAGTGAAGATGTAAGCATTGTTTTGACCGGCAAAAAAGGTGGTAGAATCGCAAGGTGGCGTCATGCGATCGAAAATGATGTAGAAATGATTAGCGCTCTAATGAGGTGATAAAATGTTTGATTTACCATACGGAACTCCTGTAAAGGAAGATTTTGATTTAACCCCCGGCACAATCTTGCCATTTGAATATGGTTCGATATCGACTTATGTTGGCCGTAGAAAAACCCCTAGTGGTCACAGATTAATTCGGGCCGGAAGGATTGTTGGATGGATTTCTGAACCTGCAGATGGTAAAGCATTATTATCTGGTAAAGAGGCTAGTGCTAGGCTAGAAGTCTTAGAAGAAAGCGATCATCACCATGTAACAAGACAGTGGACTAAATCTGCATTAGGCGTAGTTGCTGAATGTGTACCTGAAGCCTTTGAGCATAGAGCTGATATGAGAGGATTACTAGGTGCAGGAAGTTCTCTAGAGAGATTGCTTTCTCGTGACTTATCTGCTGTATTGAACAAGATTTCACAACGGCCCGAAGTTAAGGGAGGAATTGCAGTAGACCAAGGAATGCTAATCGATTCAATCGGTGATTTACCTGATGATGCCGAGAAGTTAGCGGTTCAGATTGGAAATACTATTGAAAGTCGAACTAGTATGATGAATTCAATGTTAACCGGCGGTAATGGACACTGGTCAATTCAAACAGAAGATGGGGCGTTAATGATTGCAGAATCGGGTGATATTACATTGGCTATATGGACTGAAGCAGATGTGGACCATGCTGGTCTAATAAACAAGATCTCGGCCTTAATGGATGGTGAAATTAGTGTCATGGGTTCAGGCGGAGAAGCACTATCTGAGGGGCATATATTACGTGAAGGCCGAGGTGGCACTGATGCAGTAATCTCGATGCTTAATACTGCGATAGAAGAAGGATTGACTGGTCATTTATCAGCAGGTAAATCCAGTAAAGCAATAAGAATCGCATTAAACAATGGAGTTCCTGTGGCGATTCAAGCTCCTAAAGGTCACAAATTAGCTAGTGCTATGAATAATCTGACAGAGTCAAAAAGAATTCTAACCCTTCACAGACTACCAGTGGGCTCAATCATTGGTCCAGATTCTGGAAATGTTTCCGATTATAGTTTAGACCAGTTTTGTAGTGAAATTTCCCATACGAGGACTCGTTCAGAAGCTCGACAAGCCTTCATCAAGAAACAAATGGAAGAGATGTATGGATTTGAAATTGGAATCGAGTTATTGAAGGTTGAACGCTCCAAGTCTTTATTCGCTTTAGAAACAGTAGAGGTCTCCAAAGGCCTTGATATCGAACAACCTAGTACTGCAGTTGATGATGGTTTACGAAGAAAATTAGAGAAGGCAGTACTACAGATTTCAGAATTAGAAGGCGATTTAGCAGCAACTAGAACAGCCCTTAATTCCTCCAAGGCTGCTGAGCAAGCAGCTAAGGTAAATGCTAGAGAAGCGAATCTACAAGCATCAGATATTCAAAATAATATTTCAGCATCCAATTCAGTACTGAATCAGATGCAACTTGACCTAGCAGCAGCACAAGTAGTTGCAGAAAACTCTGAATCACGTTCAGATAGACTTTCCAGAAGAGTGAACGAATTAGAACATCAATTATCGGAAAGAGCAGGTGAACTTGCTAAAGCGCTTGGGAATTCCAAATCCAGTTCCGAATTAAGTGTCAAGATAGAAGAGATGGCAAATACTGAAGCAGCGCTATCAAGCGATATTGCTTCACATTCGCAAACTTTAGCAAGTATCCGTTCAAGAATTGAAGATGACCAAAGACGCCAGAGGATGATTGAGGAGCAGGTCGAAGCGACCAGAGAGAGGCATCGTAAAGCACAGGGTCAATTATCTGAATTAGAGAGTAGAATAAACGATTCTCAACTTTCACTTAGACAAATCGAAGCGGAGGCCAAAGTTTCGCGCACCAGAACTCAAGAAGACCGTGACAGGCTTTCTGAGCAGGAAAATAGAGCAGCAATGATTCATTCAGAAATGAGAGAGTTAATGGATGAAAGAAGACAGGTTTTGAAAGAACTTGGCGACCTTGGCGCCAGAAGAGGGCAAGCCGAAGCAGAACTATCACTCTTGTTAGATCAGGCTGAAGCATTGGCTGAGGCTCATGAAGAAGCGATAGCAGATATTGGAGAAGCCGAGAGGCTTAGAGCCAAATTATCTCAAGAGCCGCTTGCTCAGGCATTGTTAGAAGATGAAGCACAGTTTGAAGGCTTAGGCCCTGTATTAGACCGGCTAGAGCATTCACGAACTCTAGGGTATTCTGTGTCATTACTCGACCGAGCGGTTGAGCGAGCCTTACAAGTAATCCAGGCCACAGTTGACCATGTAGCAACAACACCCCGCCATCTTCTTTCCAACGAAGTAATGACCTTGCTCGAAAGGCAAGTACCGGCTACTGCAGGAGCAGTACGAGGATTAGCACGTTGGTCAGTTCAACAGCGTCTTGAACATCAATTAGGTGAAACCGTTAGCAGTTTAGTTCTTGATTTAGAGGGAATTTTAGAAGATTACGACCGTTCGATTACAATGCTAAGGAGAATCAGAAATGTTTTGGAGCAATTGGAAAAACTGGGAGCACCTTCCGAACAAATCCAAGCATTATTGTCTAACACAAGAAGGCCGGAATCATTGCCAGTATTAGCACGTGAAACAAGAATGCTAATCCAAAAGGCACTAGATGATATTCATATTGAATCTGACATGAGGGATGCGGGCTCCGCAGTTCGTCTTGAAGCAACTACAACAGCCCTCGATGAATTATTACAACAATTAGATGCTAGTGGATTGATAGGTGGAGAGGTAAGAGGTGCATTATGGGATTTCAAGCGTGAAGGAATACTACCGTTTGAACGCGACTCCGTCCCTCTTGGCGAAAGAGCTCCAGTTCTTGAACAGACTTTAGAACAGTTGAAAGGAGAACTAATAGATCAAGAAAAAGCGATTACTGCTGAAGATAAGGACATCACTGAAGAGTGGGAAACTTTGTCAACACCAATAGATGAGACTTCGGAAACTGGAGTAGAGGTAGTAGAACAAACGGAACCGGTTTCTCTAGATGATGAGCGCGCTTCTTTGGAAGAAGAACTGGCTAGGCTAGATGTTAGATGGGCTCGAAGAAGTGAACCTAAACCGGAACCTAGCGCTTCTGATGAGGCTCTTGATGATTTAGAAGATGAATTAGATGGTATTGACCTGTAGGTGAAATACTGTGGAGAACAATTACCCTTTGTGGCTAGAAAAAATTAGTTTTCTAGGAATCGTCGCACTTGGAATATATCTAACGTCACTTCTTTCTACTCAACTTGAAGGAGTTTTATTGTGGACTACTTGGACATGTGGCTTAATCATAGTAGTACTGTTACTAACCGAACTTGTTGGAAGAATAATCCAGACAATCTATATCGGTCGTTCAATTTCGAGAACTAAATGATGACTCGATCAATCCCCAAACTCTCTGCCATGGAATCACGAAGCGGAGTAATGCGGTTAGGCCAAGGAATAGCAGCGCTGAAATGACTAGACCATAAGTAAGGGTCAATTCGATAGACTCACCTACCTGAGCAGCCCATTGAGAGCCAGAGATTCCAGAAACCCATTCCAAAAGTACGGAATGGAAACCTAGAGCAATAGTTGTTGCAACTACTGTAAATGATAAGAAAATCGCTGTATGGGATAAATGACCATTTAGCAAATTATCCATTTGTGCCACATATTCAGGGTCTCTTTTACAAGATTCAGGTAGCCTGTATGCGTATTCGAGTTGTCCTATTACACCAAACGAAGATTCTTGGAATACCATCATCAAGCATGCTATGAGAATCAATGAAAATTGTTCAGCAGTCACTAATCCAAATACTGTTGCTTCGCTAGAAATAACTTCAAACGTATTTAATTTAGAACCGTATTCTCCTAGTTGCGTACGGATTAGTGGGAATGTAAGTATTGCGTGTATGGCCAAGAATAGAAGAATAAATCCAATTGACCAAGCAACCCCTCTTCTTGATAGTCCCCAAATACCTTTGGTTCCAGTAATTATTGGAAGTAGGTAGAATCCGAGAATAATTATTGAAAGCATTGTCAATAGAGGCCATTCTAGTAATTTCAAAACATCGTTACCAGGTGCGCTCCAACCGTCGCTGACCAATTGCCATGAATAACTCATGACAAATCTACCAGCAAGTAACAAAATCATGGAAATAATAAATCCTAATTTTATTCTTTGTTGCATCTTTGGAGTTTGGAATGCGAGTAGTGCCATTCCCCCTCCAAGTCCGAGTCCTAGGCCGATCGGGACATAGAAGCGTGCAAGGCCTGAACGTTCTGAACCGGTCAACCAGTCTCCTAATGGTAATTCAGTACCCAATGAGGTTTCTAAAAGTTCGAATAATTGTGTGTGGTCTATACTTCCTACCACGTAGGTAGAAACCACTTCTAGGTACATCCAAACCAATGCAATGGTCGCCATAACTTGTAGAGTGATAATTTGCCACTGCTTACGCAATTGCCTAAGGTGCAATGTTCTGAGTCCTTCTGCTTGAGGGGATACTTCGCCTGCCATTATATCACCTCAGAAACCTCTTACTTGCAGTAATGCTTGAGACAAGTCCATGTCTGGCATCCAATCTATTACCTGACTTCCAAATCCTGCTAAAGAAGTCAATCTGTTTTGCCTTTCTAATTTTAAGACCTCGTAAGACATTCGTGGAATTCTACTTACTAAGCGCTCAAAGTCTATTGAAGAAGGTGACAAAACAGTCACTTCATGACCTCTTCCAACCAAATCTCGAACAGCGGATGGTACCGTACCGTCCCCTTCACAAGAAGATATGATGAATACCGGGCTTCCTCTGCTAAAACGTGCTGCTAGGCTATTTGTTACAGCCTGAAGCGGCATAGTCCCCCTAGGCGCAACACCGGCCAAGGAAGATAGAATCTTGAAGTATTGTTTATCGCCGGTATCAGGTGGTAAAAATGATAATTTCTCATCATATATTGTTAATGAAACCGAGTCACGCCGCTTCACAAAGAAGCTTGCTAAACTTGCAGCAGCAACAGTCCCCATCTCCAATGGATTCTTCAGAACTGTTCCTATGCGCGCTATGTCCCTACTATCGAGGATGATATACAAATCAGTCACTGCATCACGGCACTTTTCATTTATCATCAAATCTCCAGTACGTGCAAATGCTTTCCAATTAATATTCTTGAATGGATCACCGGGTACATATTCTCGCAAACTGTAGAATTCAGTACCAGGTCCAGGTGTTCGAAGGGTGGTTGCCCCAGTATACATCTTTGCTGTACGAGAGCGAATGAAAGCCTCTTCGACATCTCTAATTTGCGGGAAAATAATCACATCAGAATGGTGGTCTACATACATCTCATCCACGGATAGATTGAATGTGTTACGATATCTTAGAGAGACTGGGCCTAATGAATAATGGCCGCGAAGAGGGCAGCGAAGTACATAGCGTACTCGTGCGCTTTCCCCTGGTTTTAGATTGAGGCGCATTTGGTTTAGACCACTACGCAACTTCATTTCATGCGGTACGTTATCATATACTTCCAATTGTTGAGTTCTGCGTTTACTGCGATTGGTAACCAACAATTCAACATAAAGGTCATCACCCTTGTACAGATTATCTGCAGACAATGTCCTTTGAACTTCAACATCTCCATGACCACTTACCCATGAGTTTACTACGATAAAGGCGATAAAAGCCAATCCTAGAATCATCATTTGAGGATTGGATATCATCATTCCAATAAGAATTAATGCAATTCCTCCAGAGAAAGTAAATGATGCCTTGCGTGTCCACATAATTACTCACCTCACGTCCTACCCCATACTTTGATTCGTTTCACCAAAGCTACGGTTTGTTCTAAAGAATAATTTTTATTCTCAAATACGAATTTGACTAAAACAGGGTCCTCGATCATCGATTGTAATTCCCTTGCGGGGAGAGAATCAAACTCTTCTCGCGTTAAACCATTTTGATTCCGCACCTTTGACAAGAAGACCTGTTTAATCTTGTTAGATTTGGCATAATAGGAATACCGATTAGCATCGCCAAATCCGTAATATATGATACTGAAAACATGTCTCCAAGGCTCTGGGTCCTTCTTCTTTAGAAGAACTGCTTCAAAGACGATGAACAATATTAGGAATAGTAGTAGCATTGCTAGACCTTCACCGGTAAAGTAGACAAGAAGGAAATATACTGTATTGTAAGATTCACTAAGTACCGATGGTTGAATATGTCGGCTTTCATCAAAAATAACGACTGCGTTTTCCGAAATGGGAGGAACTTTACCTTCTTCGATGTAGGCATTAGGATCACCAACTTCCACTAATGAATCTGCAATATAGTCCATAGCCCATTTGCGATTATCATTAGCAGGGATGTCTTTAGTCGCCTCTCCATAATCGCCATTATTGAATCCTTCATAATCATAAATTGCGTTAATCAATGCAGAACCGTCGGAGATAAAGGTGATTCTTCCTCCACTCAAATAGTTACAATCCTGAGTAACACAAACTTCGATTGACAGATTAAATTGGCCCCATAGATCTGGTGTTTCAGAATTTTGCTCTGAACCGACCCATATTTCTCCGTCACCATTTACGTCGATAGTCGCTTCAGGAGAGGTTACTGCAAGGATATTTGTTGCTGCTGTACCGGTTTTAGCATTGGGTACAACATCGATACCAGTGATATTGTTTAGCAACATCTGGTAACTGGCATTATATTCGATATAGCCATCATTCCAATGCTGCAGACATGCACCTGCGTCATTCTTTGCAACCGGCCTATTATCCATGATTTTACAGATATGAGCTCCATTTGTCTGACTGTACCATCGGCTATGGTTAGTCAATGTATTTTTGTCAACATTTGTTCCATCCATTCCACATGGAGCATCTTGAATACACATCCAAACATAGTTGTAATCTAATTCAGCAACGTATACAGTATCGTAAAGTTGTACTCCCTTGAATTTAACACCAAAAGCCTCAGCAATAGTTGAAGAATATCCAAAGTCGTCGAGGACTAGTACATCACCTCCAGCAAATACGAATTCTTTGATCGCATTTACTTCAGATGGTGAATATCCGTCCTCAGAGGCAAAAGTGATGAAACCATCTGATGAGAATTGAGGAATCGAAATTGTATCACGCTCAACTCCAGCAATTATGAAAGTGGTATTACCTGGATCTTCTATGTCTGCAAGGATAAGTGGAGAAGATACCAGCGACCTAGTTTTGATTCCCATATCATTGATATCTTCTCTGAATGCAGACATGTCATTCCAGTCGGTACCATATGCGGACTGACCATCTTGGTTACCGATATTGATGACATTAGAAACTACGGTTGATAACAGAACCAAAAGGACAGACCAAAAGGCGATTTGCAAAGCAATTCTTTTTCGATTTAGTCGTAGTCGCCCCCTCAAAAACTCACCTCTAGTACAATTTTCAGACATTGACGTATTCTTTTCGGTTTAGAAGGTTGTGACATAATGATGATAAAATGCTCAGCGGCTAAGATGTATTCTATCAGCAATCCGTGATACTTCTTGTGCAGGTACTCTACACAATCCATCTTCCATAGGCCAAGGCAATTTGCTAGGATCTATCTCTTTGGATACATCAACAAGTAATTCAACCAATTGTCCAGATTTAGTATCGATGATAATTTCTTCAAGCAATCCAAACAATTCACCATTGGTGTCTACAACAGGACGTTTCAAAAATTCGCTGCTGAAACTAGCCATTCTGAATCACGCCCCCCTAAGAGGGGGGCGAGCAAACCACTTCAATGAACCGGCTAAGATGCATCGACTTACATCGACTCCATTCCATAGCCAGTATCACGACTACGTTTGATATTAGATAAGCCCGAAGTTAAGCGCTCTTCCATCTTTGAATAATATTCTAACATATCAGGGGTAACCGTTGGTCTGACTCTTGAAACAGCATCTTCAAAGTGAGATTTGTTAACCTTCTTTTTTCCTGCTCGCATAGCAATTAAGGCTGCTTCACGACACACGGCTTCAATATCAGCTCCAGTAAAACCATCCATATTATTCATGACATCTTTCAAAGAAAACTTGGAGAGAGGCATATTCTCACTATGAATCGCCATTATCGATTCCCGTGCTTCTTTATCGGGCGGAGGTACATGCAGTACGCGCTCGAATCTTCCACTGCGTAATAGTGCAGGGTCGATCATTTCAGGGCGATTGGTAGCAGCCACAACGATGACTCCATCTAATGATTCAACTCCATCCATACTCGCAAGTAGTTGATTTACTACTCGGTTTGCAACATCTGACCCTCCCGTGGAAGAGTTAGATGAACGCATTCCTGCAATAGACTCAAACTCATCTAAGAAAATAATCGATGGACTTGATTGTTTGGCCTTTTTGAATATTTCACGAATCGCCTTCTCAGACTCGCCCACCCATTTAGAAATCATTTCAGGACCTTTAATTGAAATGAAGTTCGCCTTCGCTTCATTTGCAATCGCCTTTGCCAACAGTGTTTTTCCAGTACCTGGTGCCCCAAATAGTACAATACCTCTTGGTGGCTTGATTCCGAAATGTTCGAAAAGATCTGGTTTGGTTAATGGCCATTCGACACTTTCTTTCAAACGGTCTTTAATTTCATGCAGTCCCCCAACACTATCCCATGAAACATCAGGGATTTCAACATAAATTTCGCGTAAAGCACTCGGTTCAATTTCGCGTATTGCTAAACGGAAATCATCCATTCTTACTTCCATCTTTTCTAGCACTTCTGGAGGAATAGTATCTTCTTCAAGATCTATTTCAGGAAGATATCTACGTAATGCTTTCATTGCACTCTCTCTGACTAACGCCGCTAAATCTGCTCCTACAAATCCATATGAATTTTCTAAGACCCAGTCTACATCGTAATCATCTGAAATGGGCATTTGTCTAGTATGAACTTCTAGAATTTCTTTTCGCCCTTCTCTGTCGGGAACCCCAATTTCAATTTCTCTATCGAAGCGCCCGGGTCTGCGTAGAGCGGGGTCCATCGCATCTCTTCTGTTGGTAGCACCGATTACAATGACATTGTCACGTCCTTGCATCCCATCCATTAAAGTCAACATCTGGGCAACTACGCGACGTTCTACTTCTCCACTAACATCTTCTCTTTTTGGACAAATAGAATCTATTTCGTCTACGAAAACAATCGCAGGAGCATTATTGGCTGCTTCATCGAAGATTTCTCTCAATTGCTTTTCAGATTCACCATAGTACTTTGAAATAATCTCGGGTCCATTAATCGAAGTAAAATGTGCGTTGGTTTCAGTCGCTACTGCCTTAGCAATCATCGTTTTTCCAGTCCCAGGTGGTCCGTGAAGTAAAACACCTTTTGGAGGGTCGATTCCTAACCGTCTAAACAATTCAGGATGCTTTAGAGGGAGTTCAATCATTTCTCTAACCTTGAGTAATTGTGAACCAATTCCACCGATATCTTCGTATGTGATACCTTGTGATTGCCCAACGTCATCATCATCGATAGCCTCGTCTTTAATCACAATATCAGTATCACTGTTTACCTGTACTACTCCTTTGGGTGTAGTTTGTAAGACTGCAAAGGGTAGAGCTTCAGCGAATAGCGTCATTCCAGGAATAAATATTCTATCACCTGCAACCACTGGTCGTTTGTTCAAGCCTCTGCGAGCGAAACCTTCTATCCCTGGTCCAAACTTCACCTTTTGTTTGTTAGCCATCACAGGAGATAATACTAGTTTTGTACAGATTTTGGCATCGACTTTAGTTACTGTAACTCGGTCTCCCAAACTGACTCCAGCATTCTTTCTAATAATCCCATCAACTCTGATAATATCCATTTTTGAATCTTCAGGACGACTGCGCCAATAAATTGCAGCGGTGGTTCTTTTCTCACCTTTTATTTCTATAATGTCACCAGGTTTGAGGTCTAAGTCGTTATCTCCGCTTATTCTTGCGCGGCCATGTCCTACATCGCTTGGTATAGCCTTAGCAACTCGAAGTGAGATGGATTGTGAATTGTCGTCTGCCATGTTGACCTCTCCGTTATGGGTGCGGATGTAAAGGGACCCATTAAAGGCTGAGTATATTGGTGAATTCAATTTTGCATTTTGAATCGGTGCATTCATCATGGGAATGCCTAACGGAGGTTCATGCCACATGTGTTAGAAGCCGGATTAGAAATGATGGATAGTAACAACCCGAATGATTTACCAAAGGTCAGAGGGTACAATATCATCAATGGGCAACTTAAGCCTTCCAGTGATGGTGCAACCTTTACCAGTAACAATCCTGCGATATTGGTAGATCAATTAGGCGAATTTCCATTATCGACACGTCAAGATGTACATGATGCCATTGCAGCAGCGCGTTCAGCATTAGAAAGTTGGTCGGCAACCCCTGCTCCTACACGTGGGCAAATTATTGGAAATATGGGCCGCTTGCTAATGGAACATAAAGATGCGATTGTCGCCTTAGAAACTAGAGAGATTGGAAAGACGCTAAAGGAATCTGCAGGTTCTGTCCAAGAGGCGATCGATACATGCCTATTTTTCCAATCCGAAGGTCGTCGTCTTTATGGACAGACGGTAAATTCAGAATTACCCGATAAAGAATTGTTCACATATCGCAGACCATTGGGAGTATGTGGAATAATCAATGCTTGTAATTTCCCTGCAGCAGTTCCATTTTGGAAGATGATTCCTGCACTTATTTGTGGAAACACCTGTGTTTGGAAGTCTCCCCAGGATGCACCATTGCTATCTTTTGCTCTCGCTAGAATCATGCATCAAGCTGGTCTTCCAGACGGAGTAGTAAACCTAGTTCACGGCAAGGGCAGTGGTGCTGGACAATTTATTGTGGATGCTGTTGATGAAGGCCTCATCAATAAGATTTCATTTACTGGTTCAACTTCTGTTGGAAAAGCAATCGGTGAAGTTTGTGGAAGGAATTTAGTTTCATGTTCACTTGAATTAGGTGGAAAGAATCCCCTTGTCGTAATGCCTTCAGCCAATATTGAAAATGCTGTTGAAGGGGCATATTGGGGTGCGTTTGGAACTGCAGGTCAGAGATGCACTAGCCTAGGTAATTTGATTATTCATGAAAGCATATATGATGAGTTTATGGACAAATTTATGACCAAAGTCGAATCTACTCGTATAGGAGATTCATCCAAGCATGAAAATATCCTTTATGGACCAATGCTATCGGAAAAATACGCCAAGGATTTCCTTGGAGGATTGGATATGTGTGATGCGGACGGAGCAAAAAGAATCTTTGGAAATGGAAGGATTACAAGCGATAATTCACCTACCAATTTTGTAGGTAATGCAGAGGAAGGTGTATTCATGTGGCCTCACGTATATGTTGATGTTACTGAAGACATGAACTGTTTCCATGAAGAGGTATTTGGTCCGGCTGTAACCGTGGTTAAAGCCAAAGATTTCGATCATGCTTTGCATCTTGCTAACGCTAGCCCTTACGGTTTGTCTTCAGCGATTTATACAAATGATAGACTTGAAGCATATCGTTACAAAATAGGGATTAAAGCAGGTATGACAGGAATCAATAATTCTACATCCGGTGCTGAAGCACACCTTCCTTTCGGCGGAGTCAAAGGCTCTGGTAATGGAACCCGAGAATCAGGGATTTGGGTAATCGAAGCATATTCGTACTGGCATGCAGTAAATGATGAACTATCAGGTAAGTTACAATTGGCACAGATGGATGTCGATGAGATTGAAATGGTAGAAGCCGAAGTGGATTATACATCACTTGCTTGAGGGATAGAAGTGGAAGTAACTCGCTCAACGGTTAGGATTTGCCTTTACATCTTTGGACCTCTTGTATTGGCATCTTATGCATATGGAGTTTCTAAAATGGCGGATCCAAATGCATTATGGGGCGGGATTCCAGAATCATGGCGCCCTCTAAATGTAACTTGTATGTTTGTAGCAGCAGCCGGATTTTTGATTATGTGGTGGTTTTTCTTATACAGATGGGATGCTGTAGCGGTTGAAACCATTCAATGGCCATGGGCTGAAGGTACCGAAGGAGGCCATGGCCGAATTTTGTTTGGTTTCCTCATGGTTGTGATTCCTTCGATGTTTTGGTTAGAGGCTACTGCATTCCATATTCGAACAGATTATAGTTGGACAATGTGGTTAACAATCGGTATTCTTATCTTGGCAAGTATTGGTAATATTTTGTTAGGACTTTTAGCCTGGAGTGCATATCAAAATGAGATTGGGAGTGGGGCGATTTGGCCTGTGGTAGGAGCGGTAATGTTATCGATACAGATTATCATTAATGATGCGATACTTTGGTCAATAAAGTTCCCGTGGAAATAGGATGGTTCAAAACATTCGTTGATAAGTAAATAGGGGGAGAGCAAAGCAATGACTTCTGTATTCTTGGATTGGAATTCACAAATTGATAGTGGGGCCAGTACAGTAGAAGAGGCTTATTCCTATTGCGAACAGATCACCAGAGAATCATCGACATCATTTTTGCGATCTTTTAGATTCCTCGATCAAAATCGTCGAAATGCAGTATATGCGATGTACGCTTTTTGCCGAAGAGTTGACGATATTGTTGATGGTGATTGGCGTCCACAGTCAGACCTTTCCCATCTTGACAGTTTAGCAGAGTCTCGTTCGATACAAATGACCGTAGATCGCCAAAGCGAGGCATCATCTTCTCCTGAATTATATATTGAAAGAGTCAGAGCTTTGCTTTGGTTTAACCAAAATTTGGACCGTATAGAAGAAGGACAGGATGTAAAAGAACCACTGTTTGTTGCTCTGGCAGATGCAATGAAGAATTATCCAATTCAAATGACTCATCTAAGAACTTTAATCCAAGGCATGGAGGATGACCTGTTTCCAACCAATTATTGTTCGTTTGAAGATTTGAGAACATATTGTTTCAAAGTTGCCTCGACTGTAGGATTGTGTCTAATAGATATTTACGGATACTCAGATCCCAATGCTAGAGAGCATGCAGAAGAGATGGGTATCTTTTTGCAAATGGTGAATGTTCTTCGCGATATTCAAGAAGATCTAGGAAGAGGCCGAATATACCTGCCAAAAGATGAATTAGAAAGATTTGGGATTGAAATTTCTCAATTAACAGATACAAATCTGGCCTCTACAAAAGAGTGGAAAGAATTCATGCGCCACTATATCCACCGTGTAAGAACTCATCGAGATAATGCTTTGAAACTTCTACCACTATTAGATAGCAAAGCGAGAAGGTCTCCTGCTGTTATGTGTACTGTTTACGATGAAATTCTACTTCAAGCAGAAAGACGTCAAGGAGATGTATTGACCAAAAGATTAGGATTAGGCTTTGTCAAGAAAATAAGAATCGCTCTTGGTTCTCTAGGGATTTGGGACTCGAAGTAATCTTACTTCCATTTACCCAGCGAATCTCTAAGCGCAGATTCAAGTTTCTCATGTTCAAATTTATATCCTGATTCAACTAAGCGCTCTGGAATAATCTTGGTACTTTCAGTAGTCAAAGCAACTCCCATTTTACCAAATAGCAGCCATATTCCAAACGGAGGTGTTGGTGCAAATGCAGGTCTACGTAGGACTTTACCCAACATCTTTGCAAATCTCTTTTGCCGAACTGGTTCTGGGGATGCAACATTGTATGCACCTTCACATTCTTCATTCATCATCAGGTGATGCATTGAATAGATTTGATCATCCATTGATATCCAAGAGTACCATTGTTTTCCTCTGCCAATAGGCCCTCCAGCACCAATTTTAGCTGGCAACAGCATTTTTGCCAATGCTCCGCCTGTGGCATCGAGAACAATTCCGGTACGGGCATGGATTGTACGAATCCCGGCATCTTTTGCAGGTTGAGCAGCCTTTTCCCAGGCATCACAAACTTCAGGCAGGTAGCCTTGGCCAATTTGGGAATCTTCGGTTAATTCTTCTTCACCTCTATCTCCGTACCAACCCATAGCGCTTGCTACAATCAAGGATTCTGGTTTGGATTTCAATTTTGAAATAGTAGAAGCAAGAAGATTTGTACTGTTTACTCGACTTTCACGAATTAGATTCATCCGCTTCTTACTCCATCTTTTATCACCGATTCCTGCACCACCAAGATGTATGATTATGTCAAAGCCTTCGATATCTTTCGAATCTATTTGGTTTTCAGAGGGTTTCCATTGGAGTTCTTTTTCCCCTTCTTTTGGAGTTCTTCGAACCAATCTCCAGACATCGTGCCCACCAGTATCTAAGAAAGCAACCAACTGACGGCCAATCAAGCCTGATGAACCTGCGATTAGTATACGCTTACGAGGGAGATGGGCAAAGTCAGAGTGACGCTTCATATCTCGAATAAGTCTAATTTCTCTAGCATAAAACATATCTTTGATTCTTTTACGAACACTTCTGCCTGCAACTAAATTTCCGAGAAAACCCATCGGTAACTTGTAGTTTACTTCATCCTTGACAATACATCCATTTTCCGTAGAGGAAAAAGTATGAACATGATGCCATGATTTGAATGGCCCCTTTTCCATTGTATCCTCGAATTTAGCAGGAGGATTGTATCCTGAGTGCTTTGCAACCCAAGTCATCTTAATCGGTCCAAGTGGAAATCTGAAAGCACGAATTGCGCCATCTTCCAACGTAGGGTCTGCACGTACTTCTTCTGCGACCTCCCATGGAGGCATTAGTCTTCTAAAAGCCCCTTTTCTTTCGAACCAGTCAAATGTCGATTCTATATCTGAATCTACTATAGTTTCATGTTCGTACAACATTTTATCACCTAATTAGAGAAAAGATTTGATTGGTATCCACCAGCAAATCTTGAAAGGTAGGGTTTGAGATTAAATTTCTTGGCAGTATTAGCAGAAGACATGTAGCGTACCTTTCCAAAAATCGGTCTTTCAGGACCCCATGCTCGGTCGTGTCTACCGAGGACCCAGAAAATACCGGTGTAGGAATTTGGGTCTCTTCCATCTAGCGCCCATTTGTCATTGAGATAAATCATCCACTCAGAAGCAGTTTTAGCATCAGGAGCCCATTCGAGGACTCTTTTACCCCATACCATCCTCAAATAATTATGAATTATTCCTTCTTGTCGAAGTTGCCTTTGAGCAGCATTCCAAATTTCATCTTCAGTTTGAGCATTCTCTAATTCTTCCAGAGTATAATCCTCGCCTCTATCCTCTTGGTGTAACGACAAGGTTAGTTTAGCCCAATTAGGAATAGACTCAATAGAAGTATGGTTTTCTTCATTATGTGCAAAGTTAAATCCTAATTCTCTCCAAGTTATAATTTGGTCTAGGAAAGATTCTACCGGTTCAGATAATCCCCACCAACCGCTTCTAGAACCTCTTCTGCTCGGATCGATATAATGAGGAGACCAATCATTTGCCTCTAAGAGTTTTTGAATCAATTCAATCGTTGATATATGGCCAAAGTGAAACCATGGAGAAAGGCCGCTTGTAGCTGGATTACTAACTTCGTTTCGGTCTGTGTGATAGCGATTAATTCTACTTTTCAGGAAGGTATCCATTCTATTTCTGGCTTGCTTTGTACCACCGCATTTATCATTGACAGGCGCAACACTATGGTCGATATCGAGAACAGATAAGGCATCTATTCTTACACTACCTTTTTCACAGACACGCCAAAGCCATTCAAGTGGAGTTTTCATAATCCCGCTCTCTTGTATCAGTTCCAAATATTGTTCGTCACCCATCCACAAGTCATGCCCTTGCTCTACTGGACTTTTATCCGGCCAGGTTTCTATGCTCTCTACGAATTTGTCATGAATGAATCTTCTGAAAGAATGTGCAGTAGGATATGCCTTTGTTGGCCAATCAAGCGGGATTACTCCATTACTATCAACGATGTGTAGTGGGATTTTTATTACAGACTTTGCATCTTCAACCACCCACTTAGATTTGTAAGTAGGGAAATCATCGGTAACCACCATCACCGCATTTTTACTAAGTGAAAGAAGTAGGCCATTAGGACCTTGAAGTGGAGTTTGAACCCATGGTATGAATCTGATATTGTTTTCTTTGAAAATATCTATGTTTTCTACCATACCTTCAACCATGAATGAAATAATTCTATCATTTGCATATGGGTGACTGATAGAAATTGCTTCAAGAACAACCAATGGAACTTGGTATTGTTTTGCCATCTCGGCAGCATGTTGTAATGCAGCATTGTAATGGAACCTTCTAGTAGAGATCATCCAATAAAGGATATATTTGCCATCAAAATTCATTTCTGAATTATTTGCGATAGTAATCCGGGATTCTAATGATGTCAAATTATCTCCCCCTTCCAGTAGCCTCTCTTACCAATAAGATACTATCATTTTTCCGGATAACTACAGCAACACCTACGTCAAAAATCAGTGCTGCCATGCAATTACCCCTGTTTTTTTACTTATAATGGAGTGTTTATTTGAAGGCATGGTCTTCGACACTCGGGCCATATTCTGCCCTCACAACAAGTTAATTGAATAAACATCTTCGGATTGGCATGGGTTCTGGACTAATAGGTGCCACAGCGCCGGAATTTTCCCTATTATCCAGTGAAGGACAAACAGTTTCACTATCCGATTACAAAGACAAATGGGTGCTACTTTTCTTCTATGCCAAAGATGGCTCTCCTACATGTAAAAGGGGATGCCTATCATTCAAAGAGCAATATGACCTCTTTCAATCATTAGAACCTCCATTAGAGATCATTGGTATTAGTCAAGACTCAATTGAAGACCATAGAAGCTTCAAAGAAGAACTCGGGCTACCTTTCCCTCTCTTGAGCGATGGTGATAGAATTGTATCAGACCTCTACAATGTACCTTTATTCTTAGGAAAGTTCCCTGCAAAGTCATCTTTTTTGATAGGGCCTGATGGAGTTATTCACTATTGTTATGATTGGTTGTTTAGGCCTAGGAAACATGTGGCAAAGATACTTCAATCATTTAGCAAATTAATTTCAGGAAGTTAACAAAATGAATTGGATTGATTTACTACTGGATGCAGGGTTATCTGAAAGGGAAGCTAAAGCAATAACCATCCTTTCATCTAATTCACAGATGAAAGCTGGAGAACTTGCTAAGGAATTAGGAACCACTCGTCTAGATGCGTACAATTCATTGTCACGTTTGACTGAAATAGGAATAGTAACAGTGTCCGCGGAAAGACCTATGAAATTTTCATGTAATGAATTGCCACAAGTGGTCAAACAATTGATTACTGGTCAAGAACAGAGACTTTCTCGCACTCGTTCTGGATTTGAAGCAGTAATGTCAGGGGCTTCTGAAGACAAATCTAAATCGTCAAAATCAACTGTTCAAGGCCCTAAGTTTGCGGTATTAAAAGAGCGACACCATATCATGAAAAAAATCGGTACAATGGCAGAATCTTCTGAAGAACGTTTAGTATTACTACTAGGAAAGTTTGGAATTCTGCACCTTTGCCGTTCACCAGCAATCGAGATGGTAAATACGGCTGCTAAGCGAGGAGTTGTGATTCAAGTCCTTGCCCAATTGGATAGAAGAACTATACGATTTTACGAGAATATTGACGACTCGATTGAAATAAGACACTCAGATGACGTTAGTGCATTAGGCGTTCTAAGAGACAATTGTGAGGTAATTCAATATCTCTATGTTGATGAAAATCCTGTTGGTAAGGGGCGAGATGAATCCGCACTACTTATCGAATCTGAAGAATTCGCAGACTCACACACAAATCTAGTAGATGCAATTCTTTCAGAATCGGTTGAATTTGCAGTTGCAGAAAAGAGATTTAGTGAAGAAAGAATAGTCGACCCTTTGAAATTAACAATAGGCGCTGGGTCATTTTTAGACAATTTCCGCCAAGCATTAGGAGTAGAAGATAAGTTACCAGATGAAGACACTCCTTTCGAGCCTGAATCATTCTTAGCATCGAGCCGAGAAGTGAATAGTGCTCGCTCATTTTTACAGGGTGGAGACTTACAGAACTTGGATATTCTCGGAATAGACTTGAAACAAATGTTAAGACAAGTCGGTAATAGAATTGGGGAAGAGTTAGCATTTAGTTTGAGAGGAATTGATAGTCATATTGAATTTCTAAACGAAATGATGGATTGGTGGGAGCACGCAGGATTAGGAGATTTAAGTTACGAGTTTGATCCTCTCTTCCAAATCAAAGTAGGGCTCACTCATCCACCAACTGAAAACCCGAATGATCTTCCTCTTTGGGAATTAGATGATGGAATCATTCAGGGTACTTTGAACAACCGTTATCCTAAATCTGGTACTGTGAAAATCATTAGAGATCAGGGAAGTGGAGAATCGGATGACCTTTGGCGCTATACACTGTTAATACCTGAATTTGAATGATAGGTCAGAAACATTCGATTAAAAAGGCAAATCTCTACCGCCACCTATGAGATTCCTAACATTTGTGCGTTTTATGCGGCAAATTACTAGGAAAAAGCCTGCTGATTTGGATTGGATTCAAAGGCAGGGTTTGCTCGCTATGAAATTAACACAGATCTTTGCTTTGAGGCCAGATTTACTTGGAGTAGAAAAGTGTAGACAATTGCAAAAGTTGTATCAGCGCGCTTCCTCTTTACCTGCGGAAGATATGATGTCGAATCTCAAAACCAATGCACCTGATGGGTTTTTTGAAGCATTCGAAGATATTGATTCAGAACCATTGGCAGCTGCCTCGGTAGGTCAAGTGCATCGTGGGCGCTTGAAAACTGGTGAAGAAGTTGTGATTAAATTCGTAAAAAAAGCCAATGCCAAATCGTTTACAAAAGAAGTAATTAGAATGCGACGTTGGTTGAAGATATTCATGTTCATATCTCCTAAGCTAAGAAAAGTAGGAAATCCGATGGCTTTACTCAATCACGTAGCAGACTATACCTTGAACGAATTAGATTTACGTAATGAAATAATAGGTGCAAATACATTATCAGAAATTAAAGAAGATGTAAAAGAAGATTTCCCGATGGAATTGCTAAGATTGCCCAAGTATTGGCCCGATTTGTCTAATGAAAAGGTACTAGTCTCTGAATTTATTGAAGGAATTTCTTTAGAGGAGGGTATCGAATCAGGGTCCTTAGAATGGGATACTTTGCTTCAACTATTCCGCATACATGGGGCCTATTTATTTGGTATTGGTACATTCCACGGAGACTTACATCCAGGTAATTGTATCATTGATGAAAATAATAATTTCGTGTTTATCGATAATGGGGCGATATGTCATGCGCCAGAACATGTGAATCGCACTTTATTCACTTTCTTTGAGCACTTGGCAAATAAGGAAGTCGACCTTGCTGCCAAGTCATTACTCAATATCACCAAAGCAGATACTTCTAAAATAAATCTAAAAAAGTACTATTCTAAAATGGAAGAAATATATGATGGTTTTAATGATAAGACGGTAACTGAGCAGAGTTTGACTAAAGTGATGATGAAGACCGTTAGGGCTGCAGTTGAACTTGCTAAGGCTGACTTTGGAGAAGAGGCCTTTCCAATAATTCGGGCATTGATGTATCTTGACGGCTTAGCGATTAGAACTCACCCCGATGCAAAATTAATTGTTTCAATGAAGCCATATCTGCGTGAATTTAGAGAGAGCTTAAACATAGAAAGTTGATTAGCAATAAACGGTTCTTTATATGGCAAAACTAATCCACACAGGTTATGGTGGATGGCGAAGCCGGATCTGTGATAATTGTCGGAACTGGCCCTGGTGGATTAGCTAGTGCTCTTCTTCTTGCTCATTCAGGGGTCAAAGTGACCATGGTGGAGAAGGCTGAAGCGGTGGGTGGTAGGACTCGAATTATCGAAAAAGATGGTTTCAAATTCGACCGCGGTCCAACCTTCTTTCACTATCCTGAAGTAATTGAAGAAATCTTCCAAGCAATTGGAATGGATGCCCACAAAGAATTAGGCTTGATTCCTTTAGATCCTTCATATCGATTGGTGTTCGGTAAAGGCGGCCATATAGATGCAACATCCAATCTAGAATTAATGACGGAGAGAATTAGAGAATTATCCGGTGACAAGAATGCCAAAGGCTTTGAGAAATATGTTAAGGAGAACAGAAAGAAACTCGACCGCTCCAAAGCATGTCTGCAAACTCCTTGGAAGGGCCCTAGTGACCTTATTTCCAAAAGGGCCATGAGAGTTGCTACAATCTTGAAACCCTGGTCTTCAGTAGCACGTGACCTTGCTCGATTATTTGATGATGAGAGAGTGAGATTGGCGATGTCTTTCCAAACCAAGTACTTGGGAATGAGCCCTTTTCAGGCACCTTCACTGTTCACAATCTTAGCCTTTCTAGAGTATGAGTATGGCATTTTCCATGCCAAGGGCGGCCTAGGGTCAATAACTGCTAAAATGGCAGAAATTGCCGAAGGGATGGGAGTTGAAATTATGCTTAACTCCGAAGTTAAAGAAATAATTTTAGATGGTAAAACCGCCTTGGGTGTACGCTTAGAAAACGAAGACTTACTGGCTGACAAAGTGATTATGAATGCTGATTTCGCTCATGCCATGACAACGATGGTTCCAGACAGTAAAAGAAAGCGCTGGTCTAATAAAAAGTTGAACAAAAAAGGATATTCATGCTCAACTTTCATGCTATATCTGGGGATGGACAAAAAATACGATCAACCTCATCATCAGATTTATGCCTCTTCAAATTATGAAAACAATCTCAAAGAGATAACTAAGAATATTGTAAGTTGGGAAGATCCTTCGTTATATGTTCAAAACGCCAGTGTTACCGATTCGACACTTGCTCCAGAAGGTTGCTCAACATTGTACGTTCTAGTTCCAGTTTCAAATCAACATGAATCAATCGTCTGGGACGACATCAAGGACAAATATCGTGATAAGATTCTAGACCAGATGGAAAAGTTAGGATTCGATGATGTAAGAGAACACATCGTTTCAGAATCAATAGTAACTCCTGATGACTGGGCTTCCTCTGATATTTACCGAGGTGCAGTATTCAATTTAGCTCACTCTCTTAACCAAATGCTTTGGAAGAGACCTCAAAATAAATTTGAGGAATTAGAAAATGTCTACCTTGTAGGAGGAGGGACTCATCCTGGCAGTGGTCTTCCAACCATTTTCGAAAGTGCTCGTATCAGCAGTAAATTAGCACTCTATGACCTTGGAATAGATCCCGAATGGAATGGAGTAGATACTTGGTTCCCTAACCATAAACGCCCTGCTACAAAGAAATTCGTAAGCACTATCTCTTCTTCGAACTGATTGGGATAACATGAATCAAAAAGTTATTTTTTCTGCCGCAGTAGAAAGTGGTTTATCGACACTGGACTGAGTGCTCAGTATCTTACTTTTTGACGAGTTAAGGTTCTCCAAATTCTTTGAATCGGGTCATAATAACGGTCAACAACCCTTTCTTTTAGTTGGATAATCGCATCATCAGTAATTTGAATTCCAGCCGGACAAACCTCAGTACAGCAGCGAGTGATATTGCAATATTCAACTCCAAACTCCTTTTTGATTTCAGGAATACGGTCTTCAGAATCTAATGGATGCATCTCATATTGAGCCAAGCGAACCAAATTCCTTGGTCCTGCGAAGTTGTCAAATTGCTCATGGTCACGAAGTACGTGACAGGTATTTACACAAAGGAAACATTCGATACATTCTCTGAATTGTTGAACTCTATCTGCTTCCATTTGATTGAATTCCCAATTCATTTCTTTTGGTCCATTGATTGGCTTAATGCGCTGCGCTACTTCATAGTTCCATGAAACATCAGTTACCAAGTCTTTGACGTGAGGGAATGCCTTCATTGGACGAATTTCAATCGGCTTTCCTTCTGGAGTTTCTGCGACTACATCACTCATACGAGTCATACACATCAAGCGAGGTTTACCATTTATCTCAGCCGAGCAAGAACCACATTTTCCTGCTTTACAATTCCATCTAACCGCAAGGTCGGGCTCTTGCTCATACTGTATGCGATGAACGCAATCTAGCACTACCATTCCTTCGTCTAACTCAAGGGAATAATCTTCAAGACTTGCATCTTCTCCTTCTCCTCTTGTTATTCGAAAGTTCTGAGTTTTACCCTTTAGTGACATCAATCTTCACCTCCTGCTTCAGCAGCACGTTCTGCAATCATAGTTTTTACTTCTTTAATCGCATCTTGTAGATCATCCCGCATTTCTTCGACAGGTTCTTGGCGGATTTTTATTTCTCCACCCTCCATCCAGATGATATTCAGGGTTTTACCCCAATAATCATCCTCAGGAGTGGGGAAATCATCACGAGTATGTCCTCCACGACTTTCTTCACGTGTCAATGCAGCAAGAGTCGCTGCGTATGAAACATCAACCATATTTTTCAAATCAAGTGCTTGATGCCAGCCTGAGTTATATTTCCTTGATGAACCGGGATAGCATGAAATTCTACGCTCTTCGAAGGCTTTGAGGTCATTTATGGCCTCTTTCAGTTCCTCTTCAGTTCTGATAATACCGACTTTTGCCTGCATCATATCTCTCATTTCATCGTAAATTAATCCAGGGTTTTCTCCGCCTTCATTAGCGAATGGCTCCAATATTTTCTTGATTGCAGATTGTACATCCTCATCATTGATATTTGGTTGAGCGAGGTCTTTGGCGCGCTTAGATGCAAATTCTCCAGCACGCTTTCCGAATACGATTAAATCAGACAAGGAATTACCTCCTAGTCGGTTTGCACCATGCAATCCAGATGCGGCTTCTCCACATGCATATAATCCTGACAAAGTAGTTTCTTGAGTCTCAGCATTTACGACAATACCTCCCATTACATAGTGAGCAGTAGGCCCTACCTCCATCGCTTCTTTCGAAATATCCACTCCTGCTAATTCCTTGAATTGGTGATGCATTGAAGGTAGCTTTTTCAAAATGGCTTCTTCACCACGGTGAGAGATATCTAGGAAAGCGCCTCCATGCGGAGAACCCCTGCCAGCCTTAACTTCAGAATTAATCGCCTTCGCAACAACGTCTCTAGTAAGCAATTCTGGAGGTCTGCGTACCGTAGCCAATTTGCCAGATACGACCTCTTCGACCCATTGATCTGATTCTTCGATAGTCTCTGCATGGTCGCCGGCAAACATTTCGGGAACATAATTGAACATGAATCTCTCACCTTCTGAATTTGATAATCTACCACCTTCTCCACGTACTCCTTCAGTGACCAAAATCCCTCTAACAGAAGGAGGCCATACCATGCCAGTAGGGTGGAACTGTACAAATTCCATGTCACGTAATTCGGCTCCAGCCCATAGAGCAAGCGCGTGCCCGTCTCCAGTATATTCCCATGAACCAGAGCATACCGACCAGCATCTTGTAATCCCGCCAGTCGCTAAAATAACAGACTTTCCAGAGAATGCATGGAAGTCTCCATCTACTCTAGTATAGGCAACACATCCAGTAACACGGTCTCCTTCTTTCAAAAGTTCTCTAACCGTATATTCCATGTAAATGTCTATGCCTTCATGGATTCCTCTTTCTTGTAGAGTACGAATTAACTCAAGCCCAGTAGCATCGCCAACGTGGGCTAGACGAGGGAAAGTGTGACCTCCAAAATTCCTTTGATTGATTAGATTCTTTGGCGTCCGGTCAAATACTGCGCCCCATTGTTCCAATTCTCTAACACGGTCAGGCGCTTCTTTAGCATGATATTCGGCCATTCTCCAGTTTGCAAGCCATTTACTTCCCTTCATCGTATCGTGGAAGTGAACTTTCCATCCATCTCTCGGGTCTGCATTTTGTAAAGCAGCAGCACAACCCCCTTCTGCCATTACCGTGTGTGCTTTCCCGAGAAGCGATTTGGTAATTATTGCGGTTTTAGCACCACTACGCGCTGCTTCAATAGCAGCACGTAATCCAGCACCGCCAGCACCAATAACGATAACATCGTATTCATATTGAGAGTATTCTTCAGACATATATACCCCTCAAATCACAAAATGCCAGGTGGCAAAATCTCCCAGATAGCCTTCATTGTAAGCTAGTACCCAAAGGTCGCCTAAGAATACAAAAATTAGTGAACTCCAAAACCAAAATCCATGCGAACGATTGGCTAGACTTAGTTTACCAAACAGTTTACCCCTAATTCGGCTAATACCGGTTGTCCATCTATCCAAGACCCCACCTGCAAGGTGCCTTAGTGCGTGACATGAGGTTACATACATGGTTAACAAAAACGCCTCAATACCCATCACAAAAGTCCCGATTGAAAATCCATAGCCATTATCAAATGTCAGAGTATGTGTTACATCCCACCATTTAATCAAAATGATAATGATTGCAGCATAAAGGAAATAACGATGCAAATTGTTGAAAATGAAAAGACGTTTTTCGCCACCATAACCTACCTTTTTGTTAATATCTGGTTCATCTACCCAACAAGCTACAGGGCTAGCAAAAAATGTCCGATAGTATACTCTACGCATGTAATAGCATGTACCTCTAAATCCAAAAGGAATCCATAGCACCAAAATAGCAGCATTTACCCAAGTAGGGTGGTCCCAAGATGAAAGACCAAAAAGGTCCCATTCCAAGACATTAGGGGAAAAGATTGGCGACATCACGGTACTACCATTCAAGTCATAATGAATCCCAGTATCGTAAAGGAAAAGTCTCCAAAAAGTGTACAGCAAAGCGAGATTTAATCCAATGCCCATCACTAGTGGCTGAGTCCACCATCTGTCGATGCGATTTGTCCTTCCAAGGCCATTAAGCATTGGAAGTTTGATTCCTTCACCCATTGGGATAGCCACCCGTCCTAAGGACCGATATTACCACCGAACGGCTCCGGGTCTTTATGCTCTTGTTTTATTGGACTACTACGGAATTCTTATTTTGAGAATCTTATCCAGGTAATATAGGGAATTCTACTTCAATAAAATCCTCGAAAATGAAAGATATCGATCTATAAAAAAACATGAATATATTTACTATTACAAAATGCTGACTAACAATGGAATGCAATATCGATGCAAGAGGAAGAGCCCATCGTTTCAAACTTGGTGTATTCGCACTATCCGTCGCACTCGTGTTATCGCTAATCATAATCATTGGAGTCCTTTCTTCACCTTATTGGTGGGCTATTGCAGCAATGATCGCATTTGGAGGTGGCTTTGCAATATTTGAAGCAAGAGCCGGTTGGTGTATCATTAGAGCGATGGGATTCAAGACGAGGATTTGAACAAATCACTTACTGCAGTGGAAAAAATCACCATAAGAATGGACTAGCAACCAGAAATAACCCAATTAATGTACCAAAGATGACATTCATTTGGAATATCTTTGGATATTCCTCTTTTGTTCCCCAAGAAAAGGTCTTACGAATCCATACTTTTTGAGAGATCAAACAATTTGCCACATATAGTAAAATAACCACTCCAACGGCAATACGGATGAAATCTAGAGTAGCCAAGTCCATGATAATCCGACAACAATCCACTCAATAAATACAGAGGGCTCCCCTCTGTATACCCGTCAATATCGAGGGTACCCTCTGAAATGCAATCATTTGTATGACTTTATTTGATTCACTCAAGATGTGGCCTTCGATACTATAATGCATAATGAAATTAAAACAATGCATAATGCATGAAAGCCAAAAAAACAATCGAACAAAGAAGCCAGTTTCGCTACACTACGAGAAAATAGCCCCGCTAATAACTCGTCGTACGACCTCCTTTCGCATTTGTTTTGAGATCCTTCAAATGTGACTTATTGGAACAGTAATACAAAACCCTTGAAATGGAGAAGCGCTACCTTAGTTATATGAAAGTCAAGGCCGTTGTACTAGTATTGCTCTTTTTGACATCACTTGCACCGCTTGGCTCTGCTAATGAAACAGAGACTGTTAGCATCCATGTTGATTGGACTGGCGATAATGCTTACATTATCAAAGACTATTCTGATCTTGCTAATATTTCAGCAACTCATTCCAGGAATGGTTTAGATTTAGATGTTGGAATTATTTATGATACAACTGGAGAGGATTTACGTATTGAATTGAATACATCTTTGGAATATGGCGATATAATCACGATTTCTGCGGGAGAGACTTCACGCTCAGTTGCAGTAGGTGTTTGGGGCCAGCCACTAGATGATCATGAAGTAACATTGAATTCAAATTGGATAATGGACCAAGAATGGGTTGATGAGAATGGTACACAGAAGTATTTGCTAATATTTGATGGTCAAGGGTGGCAACAACGTACAGCAACAACCCTTGAGTCTTGGGAGATGGGTAACGGTAGTTTACAAATCCTCTCAAATACTGAAGAAGCTAATCTTTCAATAGATTTGGTTTTACAATCGATATGGAAAAACGAGACAATAGTAGATGGTTTACTAACAGGTCAGGTATTCGATGCCCAAGGAAGCGGTTTTATCACTTTAGCAAGTGTTGATGAAAATGGAGATCTGACAATTGATGGAGTAGTTAGTGATGCTCACATAAATCGTTCCTTATCCAATGGAATAGTAGATGAGAAGTTTTTGTTAGAGGCAAACGGTAGTATCGGAATATATGGTGAAGATGAAGGTGAAATCTTCAATCTGACAGGTGATGTTGCAGTTTTGTATTTTGAGACATGGGATTATAACGGAACTAGAAAACTCGACTATATTCAGTTTGATGCTACAGCAGACCTAATTCTCGACTCTAACGACACAAGACTAGACATTTCACTCGATACTTTGGAATCGATAGAGCGTTGGGATGACGGTATTCGTACCGATCAGTACTTCGATATGCAAGGGGAGGGTACTTTCGGATTTTCAGGACAAGATGAAAATGCAAGTGTTTACATTAATGGTACAATCTTTGATTTTCATTCTGAAGTTGAGGATGGCAAAGTAATTTCAGATAGTTTAGTTGTTGATGGCAAGGTTTCAGGCGACGTTCAAGGGTCGTTTGGAGTGGTCAGGGAAATTGAGAACCCTTCTTACATGCAAGCCAATGAAAATGGTACAATGTATGAAGTAATTATTGTTCATCAGGAAGATTGGTTCAATCTAACCGGTGGGTTTGGATTACCTGATTCACAGTTCCCAAGTGGCTCGCAACATAATGAATCATGGTCTTATGACTCCATTTATAGTGACTGGGATAATCGAACAATACGTCGTGTATGGGAGCAAACTGGCGCTGACCCTAGTAGTGGAGATGAATTGGTAGAAAACTCACCGATTGAAGTAGCTCCTGAACCGCCCGAAGTAAACGAAGCGATTGGAGATATTATCATCAGTCGTGAGTCTGGATTTACACCGATAGATGCAGCTCCTGGAGATGTATTTACTTTGGATGCTCAAGATGGAATGGAATTAACAGTTACTGCGGGCGAATATCAAACCCTCCCAATGGATGGACATTTGGTGGACACAGTTGCATGGTCTGGAGTATACCAGAATGGAGTCACAGGAAATGCATCTGGTAATTTGATAATTGATGGTCCACTTTCAGGATTAAATGTAATTGTTCAAAGAACGCTTGAATTACCCTTTGGCGAAGACGGTGCAATGGTCGATCTTAGTGAGAACCAAAGTGTCAATCGCGTTCTTTCCCCATCGATAATCTCAGTCCACGACAATACTGCTCCCTCAATAATCAGCGCAACATTACGCGAAGGACTAGTTACCGGCGAAGGTGGAATGCCTGTACATTTAGAGGTCGAAGTTGCTGATATAGATTTCAATGTTGAATCTGTAAGTGTGGACCTTTCATCTATTGGAGGGGGCGTTGTTGCTCTTTCCGATAGAGGACTTCAAGGAGATGCGGTAATCGCTGATGATATTTGGACAACTATTATTCAGGTAAATGGTACTCAAATTGGAGATGTAAACCTCATGGCAACAGTAACTGATGTCTTTGCTGCAACCAACACTTCTAATTCGACAATAGAGGTAAGGAATCAACCTCCACGTCTTACTTCAATGACAATTGTCCCACACAAAATCGCTCGTGGAGAAATTATGATAATCAATGCAGAAGTAATCGATTTACATGGTGTTGAGAGTGTCGAGATAGATATGCGTGACTACGGTGGAGCATTAGAACCATTAAATCGGGTTGGAGATGTTTGGGCAGGCCAAGTACCGGTGCCAGAAACAATGTCGCCAGGAGTAAATCTCCTCAAAGTAAAGATGGAGGATTCCCAAGGTGCATATGACATTGTAACCCGTACATCTGTATCAGGGCAACAGCATCTTGAAAATACTGAAGACGAAGATTTAGAGATAGAAATTCTCAATACTCCTCCTCTCATTACGATTGGAGACCTAAGAGAGATTGTAGTTGGAGATGAAGATCAGGACTACACACTACAAATCGAAATT
>Ga0066836_10000040_pt1 | contig 46028 bp, 35 predicted proteins | sample ETNtaG_18_FD_71568 | JGI IMG/M metagenome (GOLD analysis project Ga0066836, IMG submission 71568) | Marine microbial and viral communities from oxygen minimum zone, Eastern Pacific Ocean - ETNP201302SV91 | ecosystem: Environmental > Aquatic > Marine > Oceanic | place: Pacific Ocean: Eastern... | reverse complement strand
CACAAATAATCTCATTTTCACTCTATATTCGCCGAAGAGGTGAAATGCACTCCGTATTCTAGCGGTGTTATGGGATTACTTGCAGACATCGATTTACTTTCTCTTGTTGGTTATGATGGCAGTGGTGGTATGGCATTCATATTCGCTACTTCTGCTGTTTTAGGTGGCGTTCTTTTCTTACTCTGGTTCGCTCTAATAATGATTGGTGGTATTACTGCTGATGTATTCGATGGATTATTTGGTACCGACTTCGATGCTATGGGTGCTGATGCATCATTCAAGGCATTAACATTTCAAGGAATAATGGCTTTTATGATGTTCTTCGGTTTAGGTGGCTTATACATCTTAGAAGGGGATTCTTCAGCAACTACATTAGCAATTGTAGTCGGTTCATTGACTGGTTTCGGGTCGATGTATGGTACAGGAAAATTATTCCAATTATTTGTTTCTCTCCAATCTGACGGGACAATAGATATGGACGATGCTATTGGCTCAGTTGGCACAATTTATCTAAGGATACCTGAAGGCGGAGTGGGGCAAATACAAGTTGAATCAGGAAATGCCATGAGGACTTACAATGCAAAAACAGAAGATGGTCAAGCAATGGCAACAGGGGACTTTGCAGAAGTAATAGAGGTTGTATCTTCAACTCTGATAGTTAAGAGAAAGTAACTTTACGGATTCAAACCTAAGATACCGCAGGCAAAGACTTCATGACCTATGCGGCATTCAGTGTAACTAAGTGATACAATGGCAGATGGTGGCAGTACTTCAGTAACAATAATGATTTTCGCAATAGTTTTGGTCATGGTGGCTACGACAATATTCTTTGCACAAAGATACAAAAGATGCCCTCCGGATAAGATTATGGTTGTTTATGGTCGTACCTCTAAAGGTGCTGCTTCCAGATCTATACATGGTGGTGCAACATTAGTTTGGCCATTAATTCAGGATTATTCTTTCCTTTCATTGACACCCATAACAATTAACATTGACTTGAGAAATGCACTATCAATGCAAAATATCCGAATCAATGTACCTAGCACCTTCACTGTAGGAATTAGTACTGAACCAGCAATTATGACAAATGCTGCAGAGAGATTACTACAATTATCTCCTCAACAAATCGAAGAAATGGCAAAAGAGATTATTTTCGGTCAACTTCGTTTAACAGTAGCATCTCTAACAATTGAGCAAATTAATCAAGATAGAGATACATTCCTTGAGATGACAAGAACTAATGTAGATACTGAGTTACAAAAAATCGGTATCCATCTGATTAACGTTAACCTAGTAGATATTACTGATGAGTCTGATTATATCGAGAGTATTGGTAAGAAAGCTGCTTCAACTGCTGTTGAGAATGCACGAATTGATGTTGCAAACGCAGAGAGAGATGGAGCAGTTGGTGCAGCAAAGGCAAACAGAGTCCGTGAGATTGAAGTTGCTAACAATCTAGCAGAAGCAGAAAAAGGTCGTAAGACCGCAGAAGCAGATCAGCGTGTATATGTTGGTAATCAAGAGGCTTTAGCGGTATCCGGTGAGAATGCTGCAACTGCAATAGTTAAGAATTCAGATGCGGATTTGGCTGAAATTGAAGCCGCTGCTAAACAACGTGCAGCAGTTGCTGCAGCACAAGCTGAAGCAGAAATTCAGCGTGCAGTCTACAAAGAAGAAGAAGCAAGATTGCAGGCTAGTGAGATTGTACGTGAAGAAATTCAGAAACAACAAATAGAAATCTCCGCTGAAGCCGAGGCAGAACGTCTACGACGTATTGCTAGAGGTGATGCTGATGCAATTCTTGCTAGGTATGAAGCAGAAGCAGCAGGTATTCAGAAGGTACTGGATGCAAAAGCATCTGGTTATGCGGGTCTAGTAAAGAGTGCAGGTGGAGACACTAAAGCAGCTGCTACACTTCTTATGGTTGAGAAGATTGAGAGCATGGTTGCAGCTCAAGTTGAGGCTATACGTAACATGAAGATTGATAAGGTCACTGTCTGGGATGGCGGAAGTAATGCTGATGGCTCATCAGCAACAAGTAATTTTGTAAGTAGTTTAGTACAAAGTCTGCCACCTATTCATGATGTTGCAAGAATGGCAGGTGTAGATCTACCTGACTATCTTGGTTCGTTATCAGAAGATAACTCTACTGAGTAAGATAGTCACCCTCATGAATGACTTACATCTCGGACAAGTATGACTGTTGAAGATGTAGTGATTGTAGGTGGTGCTCGCACACCCTTTTGTGAATGGCACGGAGGGAAGCGAGGCGATGGCAAACCCGGTGGATTATTGAAGGACACTAGTGCTTTGAAATTAGGTGAGATAGCGATAAAAGGTGCTTTACAGAAAACGGGCACTAATCCTGAAAATGTAGACCATGTTGTGATGGGATACGCTTTGCAAACATGTGACCAAGCAATATTTGGAGCTCGACATGCAGGATTAGGTGCAGGCATACCTAAAGAAGTCCCCATGCTAACACTTTCTCGTATTTGTGGTTCTGGCGTACAATCAATCGTAACTGGTGCTCAAATGATTATGCTTGGAGAAGCGTCTACAGTGGTTTCTGGCGGCATGGAAAATCTTTCTCAAGCACCTCATGTGTTGCGTGGAATGCGAGATACCTACAAATTGGCAAGACCTCCAAAAGAAGGAGCCACTATAGAGAAAGATATGGAAGATTATCTTTTTACAAATCTATTAGACGGTATGTGCGGTTCTTTTATGGCACAAACTTCTGATGAAATATGTCGGAGGAAGGGCGTTACTCGTGAAGAGACCGATGAGTTCGCAGCCCTTTCTCACTCACGCACTGCTTCTTCCATTGCTAATGATGTGTGGGCGAATGAGATAGTCCCTGTTGGAAATATAGGGCATAAAGATGAAGATCATGTAGTATTAGATTCGACTCCTGAGTCCTTAGCTCTATTAAGAACTGCTTTTGGTCCTGAGAGTTTAGTTACTGCAGGTAATGCAAGTGGAGTAGTAGATGGTGCTGCTGCCGTTGTTATCAAGTCAGCATCTCAAGCCACTTTGGATGGGGATTCTCCACTTGCAAGGATTGTTTCTTGGGGTATTGTGGGTCTTGACCCTGCAATTATGGCATATGGGCCAGTGCCTAGTAGCCGGCTCGCTTTAGAAAAGGCAGGACTTTCAATTGATGAAATTGATCGTTGGGAAATTAATGAGGCCTTTGCCGGACAAGCAGTTACCTGTATCAAGGACTTAGGTTTAGATATCCACAAGGTCAATGTTAATGGTGGAGCAGTAGGATTAGGGCACCCATTAGCAGCTACTGGTACACGTCTTGTTCTTACACTTGCTCATGAATTACATCGATGTGGTGGAAAATATGGTGTTGCAACTGCTTGTATTGGTGGTGGCCAAGGTATTGCGCTGATTATCGAATCGATCTAAATAATCATTGATATGATTTCTTGAGTATATTTCATCATACTGAATGAGATTATGATTATGAATAAAATAGTCGTGAATCTTACTGGTAAGTAATTTATTGCATATTTTGCTCCGCTAAATGATAATAATGATACTAAGAAAGGAATTGCCAATGCATATGCTGTTGCCTGTTCATATATTTCAAATGCTGTACCATCTACAATAATATGTGATATGATTGCAGTTGGAACTACCATTGCGGCTAACATGAATGACGTTCCTGCTGAGGATTTACTATCAAATCCTCCATAATTTCGATTCATCGTGACAAAGATACCCCCTCCTCCTATTCCTAGTAGACCCGATGACATCCCTCCGAAAAAAAGACCAGTAGACCAGTATTTCTCATTCATCTCCCCTATAGCTTGCCCTGTGATGTCTTCTTTATTCTTCATCCTAATTATTGCCTTATATAGTATCCAAGATACTATTGATAGAGCTATTATTTTAATTGTAATATCACTAATTATTTCAATCAATAAGTAACCTATAACCGTTCCTGCAATCGCACCAGGTATGGCAAAGAAACTGCCTTTCCTGGCCATTTTAGTATCTCCGAATCCTTGTCTATTGTGAGCAATTTGACTTCCCATTGCAACTGACCAAACTAGTATTAATGACCCCAATATTGCTAACTTTATTTCCCATCCTAGTAAATAATGAAGAATTGGCATAAATATTACTCCACCTCCAAGTCCTAGTGGTGAAAAAATTAGACCAGTCATGAGGATTAGAAAAATTGCTAATATAGTATCAGGATCCATATTTTCTCCTTTTCTTTCATCATGATAATATTATTATTGTCGTATAACTGCTAATTAACATTAATATTGTTGCTATAATTCCTACTAGAAGAATGGCACCACCTGCATCTTTCATACTTTCTTTAGTAATAAAAAATCCTACTGATGCAAGTAATGGCAATAACAAATATTTTCCAATTAATGCAAGAATCTCTGCTAAACTATCTGGTAGAACCCAAGTTGATAATATTGCAGCGATAACAAACCCTGGTACAAAGTAAGGAATCGCAACATTATCATTGTCTTGCCACCATTTTTCTTTGTTTATCCTATTACCCAGTAAGACACATAGTGGGACTATGAATAATAGAAGTGAGACTCTGGACAATTTCACAGCTGTTGCTATAACCATTGCTTCCGAACCTATGGTTTCACCTGCTGCAACCGCCTGAGGCACAGCATGAATCACAGATCCTGCCCAAATACCCCCTTGTTCTTCCGACAAACCAAGAAGCGAGGACAATAATGGGAGTATTAAGAAAGTAATTAATCCTAGTAAATTGATTATTGCTAAGATTACTGCCACTCTTTCTTCTCTTAATCTCAATCCTGGAGATACCGCCACCACTGCGCTATTGCCGCATATAGCCCCCCCTGTGCCTAGTGCCACACATGTTTCTAAATCTAATTTTAGATATTTGCCAATCACATAACATACTATGAAACTAGTTAATGCTGTAATAAATGCAGCAGTCAAGCCAATTAGGCCTATTTCAGGCACAAAGAAGGCTGTCAAATTCAAGCCAAATCCTAGCAATATTATTGCAACAGGCATTATGATATTAATCATCCATTTACCTCCCTCCTCAATGTTAGGGACGTAATAAGCTATGATAGATCCTAAAATTAACGCTAGAGTACTGGAACCTATGCTGATTTCTTGGCTTACAAAGAGCATGTTTGTAATATAGGCAATTACTGCAACTAAGATTGCTATTCCTACTCCTTTATTCTTATTCATCATTCCCACCATTTTAATCAAATTAATCCATTAGAGATTAAACCTGCTGCTAAAAATGTACCAACTGTTGAGCCTGCATTTCCTAAAGTAGTGACCATTATAACTCTGCCAACTTTATTCCTAAAGAACATACTAAAAAGACTTGGGAATTCTAGAAAATCTGCAGCGTCTTTTCCAGTTGGTGGCACCATTTTCAGTTGTGTATAACCTGCAAACCAACCTGCGGCCAAACTTGGATTTAAGGAAGTAATAGGTGATGCCAATGCTCCAACTATAATTGAAAGCGGGTGACCTCTTGCAATAAGGACGCCAATTCCTGTTAATGCTGCATTCAATACCAACCATATTGATATTGAATCCCATACTGTTGCGAAATCTCCCTCATAAGCACTATTAGCAAGTGCCGCTAGAAGAAGAATTGGTATTGCCAGCATCAAATATTTCGGCCAACTAGGCTTCTTAGGCTGTTCATTTAATTCAGCTAATCTCGAGGTACATTCAATTGCTGGTTTCTTAAGATTTTTTTGAATCCCTGACAAATGCCCCGCGCCGACTACTGCCAATATTTTTCCTTTCCCTCTTATTTGTTGGATTCTTGCACTTAGAAAGGCATCTCTCTCATCTACTAGTACGTATCCTGCATTTGGGGCGACTTCTTTCGCGTCTTCCATCATTCTACTAAGTAAGTCACTATCTTCTAGAATTTCTTCTAAATCAAAATCATCTTCATCATCTTCTAACAATAATGTATCTAGGACGCGTATTTTTTCTCGAAAACCCATTTTATACCATGCTCTTCTTAGAGTAATTATTACATCTCTATCTATCAATTCCACGGGAATCTTCTTTTCTTCTGCAGTATTGATTGCAGCCAATAATTCAGCACCTGGTTTTTCTCCTGCATCTAATCCCATTTTTCTTTGTTGAACTGATAGGGCGGATTGAAGTATAATCATTGCTGATTTCCCCTCACTAATGATTTTCAGTAATTCTTCATTATTAATTCCCTCTGGTTTCTTTAATGTCGCCAATCTTGATTCGCAAAGTTCTACAGCAACAATGTCTGGATTATATTCTTCTATTTGTTGTTTAACAAGATTTACTGATGTAGTGCTTACATGTGCAGTACCCAATAAACGTAGATTCTCATCTATATCTATGATATTCTTTGTTTCCTCTGACATCAATAGTCCTCCAATGCAGACATTGCCTTAAACAGGTCTCCGTGTTCTGCGACATCATGTACTCTGATGATATCGACGCCTCTCGATTTTGCCATGGCTGCAATCCCCAGTGTTCCTGCAAGTCTTCTTTCAGCCTCTTTCCTACCAAGTAAATCTAAGAACATACGTTTCCTACTCACACCCCACATTAATCCCATATTTTCTATAGGTATTACTTTTCTTCCTGCAGACAAGAGTGCAATATTGTGCTCTAACAATTTTCCAAACCCTATTCCAGGATCTCCAATTATTTGTTCAGGTTTAATGCCTGCTTCTATTAGAACCTCTACTTTCTCAGCCAAGGCTTTTTTTACTTCCTTAACCACGTCACTATATTCTGGATTATTTTGCATATTTTCAGGTAAACCTTTCATATGCATTATACAAATAGGACATTTTCTAGATTTTATTATTTCTATCATTTTTGGGTCATTAAGTCCCGACACATCATTTACCATATCTGCTCCTTCATCTAATGCTGCTGCGGCAACTCTAGCCCTTCTGGTATCTATTGATATGCCTACTTCCGGAAATGTTTCTCTTATTGCACGTATGATTGGGATCACACGTCGCATTTCTTCCTCATATCCTATTGTCTTGGCTCCAGGTCTAGTCGATTCACCGCCTATATCTAGCCAATCCGCACCATTTTCTATCATTATCGTGGCAGTATCTATAGCTTCTTCAACATTAGATAGCCTTGAATCTTTATAAAATGAGTCAGGAGTGATATTTAGCACCCCCATTATTCTTGGAAAACCACTATCTCGGCGGCGCATCAAGGGTCTCCAGTCAGCCATATTGATGCCTCGATTCAACCAACCCTTTATGATGTGATGTAGTGGCAATCCAACAATGGTTATTGGAGACGATACATTTGAAGACGGTCAAAACACTGTCTCGCCTTCACCTTCTTCCAATGTAGAAGGGGATTCTATGAATCAATCTTCATTAGAAATGATGGAGTCAATAATTCAAAGATTACAACCTCAGAATAGACATGAAATTAGAGATATGATATTTAATAGAGGCAGAATATCTGGAGCCATGTTGATAATGGCAATATTACTATGGTGGATATCAGTTGAGAAGGGAGCAGATAGATTAGGCGACTCATCCATACCGATATCCATAATCGGTGGCTTTGAATTCTCAGAAGTAAGTATTATTGTACCAGGTATTGCATTATTAGCAACTTTGATTATGTCAATTGGTAGAGAACAAGGAAATGCTATTCTATCTAATATAGCAGGAATTCTAGGTATTATTGGTGCTTTTTATATCTTAGAGCCATTTGGTAACCTTGCTCTAGACATCGGAACTCTAGATCTTCAGAATGCAATTTTTGCAAGTGGTAGATTATCTATTCTTGCTTTATTACTTTATTTCGCCACAAAATTCTTCTTTGATGCATTACTTCTTCAATGGGTAAGGACTTGGCTACTTTCCAATGATGTTGACATATTTCCAACTCAGAACACGACTCTCTTTGAGGGTCATGCTGATGAAGAGTCGCCTCTCGGATAGATTACATGCGTCCTTCTAGAGTGCCACATCTTGGAGTTCTTCGTCTAGGGCATAGAAGAGAGAGGGACAAAAGGATAACTTCTCATCTTGGTTTAACTGCTAGAGCCTTCGGTGCAGACGAAATTTATTTATCAGGTGAGAATGATCCCTCTGCTTTAGAAACCTGGAATTCTGTTTCTAAAAGATTTGGTGGTAATTTCCAATGTCGATATGAAGAAAAACCTCTAGGTCTTTTAAGAAGATTCTCGAAAAACTGTGGAGATGGAGAACCTGGTACCATTATTCATCTTACTATGTATGGTGAGCCATGGGATGAGGCATTGCCTAAAATTAACTTAGAAAGACCCATGATTATTGTAGTAGGAGGTACTAAAGTTCCGGGAGAAGTTTATCGATTGGCTAATCACAATATTTCAATAGGTAATCAACCACATTCAGAAGTTGCAGCATTAGCTATATTCTTAAATTCATTAGTAGGATCGATTGATGATCAGGAACAATTTCCTGGAGGAGAATTACGAGTAATTCCAAACGCAATTGGAAAACAAGTAGTAAATTTTGAGGAAGAGTGAAAGAAATAGGAATCAGTTTACTGATGATTCGACATCAATGATTAATAATCGGGTTTTGGCAGTATCAATGATGTCGAAGTCGACACCGGGTAGAGGCTTTTCTCCCGGAGCCGATATTTTTGGTGTAAATGACGCCCCCTCTTTTTCAGATGCAGCCGATATACTCATTGATTCCGAGGATATTCAACCTGCCAGTTTAGCTCCTGGTCTTCTTCTGTTAGCCGACGGTACTCGCTTCAGGGGTTCTCTATTTGGAGCCGAGAGTATCGCTCAAGGAGAACTCGTTTTCACCACTGGTATGTGCGGCTATCAAGAAAGTCTCACTGATCCCTCTTTTGCAGGTCAGGTTCTGACATTTACTTGGCCACTTCTTGGGAATTATGGGATACATGCGAGTAGTTCTGAATCATCAGGAGTATGGCCGAGAGGGGTCGTCTGTCGTCAATTGATGAAAGTGCCAGATCATAGAGACTCCATAGGAAGTGTCCATGAATTACTATTATCCCATGGTGTACCTGGAATTGAAGGAATTGATACACGAAATCTAACAAGAAGAGTTAGAGAACATGGGACGGTGCTCTGTGTTTTTGGACCTGCTGAGAAAGAACAAGAAATGAAAACCATACTTGATAATCTCGTGCCCCCCGATTCTTTGGACTTAGTAGCAGAAGTCACATGTTCTGATTCTATTCTTTTAAATCAAGGGGCAACAGACTCTGAGGGTAATCCTTTGCCTCGTCTTGCTGCTATAGATTGCGGCGTTAAATTTAATATTCTTAGAGAATTATGTAAACGTTTTGAAGTAGTTTGGTGCCCTGCTAATATGACATTTGATGAGATTATAAAGAAATGGTCTCCTGATGCTTTCTTTTCTTCAAATGGCCCCGGTGACCCCGCACATCCTGGTGCAGCTACAGTCGCTAGAGAAACACTAACTTCTGCAGTAAAAGCAGATTTACCGGTTATGGGGATATGCCTTGGTCATCAGCTAATGGGTTTAGCAGCAGGACTTAGAACATACAAACTACGTTATGGTCATCGTGGTGCTAATCAACCAGTAATTGATTTACAAAGTGGCCGCGTTCATATAACTAGTCAGAATCATGGTTTTGCTGTAGAGGATCCAAAACAAGGGATGCTTGCCCCTCACCCTAGTGGTGCATGTTCAGAAAAAGGCAGGAATGAACTTGGTGCTAATTTTATGGTCCGATATGTCAATGCAAATGATGGAACAGTCGAAGGTCTTGATTTAGTTGGTAAGTCTGCATTTACAGTACAGTTCCATCCTGAGGCTTGTCCAGGGCCTCATGATGCAGCACCTTTATTTGATCGTTTTTCCGAGATTGTAGATGGTGATAATGTTGAGAACAAAGTCGCAGAAACTTTGAGAGGTGGGAAATAATGCCTCGGCGAGATGACTTACATAGAATTGTTATTCTTGGTAGTGGTCCTATCAGAATCGGCCAAGCAGCTGAATTTGACTTCTCAGGTTCTCAAGCATGTAGAGCGTTGAGAGCAGATGGATATGAAGTAATTCTGATTAATTCAAACCCTGCAACTATACAAAATGATCCTGAGATGGCTGATAGAATATACATTGAACCTTTGTTGCCAGAGGTAGTAAAAAGGATATTAGAAATGGAAAAGCCCGATGCTATACTTGCAGGTATGGGCGGTCAAACGGCCTTGAATATTGCCATGGCACTCGCACATGACGGTTCTCTCGATGAGTTAGGGGTTGAACTGATAGGATGTAATTTAGCATCTATTGACGAGGCTGAAGATCGCGATTTATTCAAACAAGTCTGTGAGGAGATAGACCTTCCTGTTTGTAAGGCAATTGCCTGTGACTCGATTGATGAGGTTATTCAGGCTGCTGATACTCTTGGAGGATTCCCTCTTCTCATAAGACCGGCTTTCACCCTAGGGGGTTTAGGGGGTGGCACCGCCTTCAACATGGGCGAATTAGTCGAAATCGCCAGCCAAGGGATATTGCATTCAGCAATTGGCCAAGTTCTAATTGAAGTTAGTATATTAGGTTGGCAAGAACATGAGTATGAAGTTATGAGGGATGATGCTGATAATGCAATAATAGTTTGTACGATGGAGAATCTTGATCCAATGGGTGTCCATACAGGAGAGTCTGTTGTAGTCGCCCCTCAACAAACACTTTCTGATCGTGATCATCAAGAATTAAGAAATGCAGCTCTGAAATTAATTAGAAGGTTGAATATAAAGGGTGGTTGCAATGTCCAATTTGCTGTCAATCAGGATAATGGCGAATATCGTGTGATAGAAGTCAATCCTCGAGTTTCACGTTCTTCTGCTTTAGCATCGAAAGCAACAGGGTATCCAATAGCAAGAATGGCAGCCTTAATTGCAGTGGGCTATAATCTTGACGAACTTCCTAATCCAATCACAGGAGAGGGGACTACTGCTGCATTTGAGCCAACTTTAGATTATTGTGTAGTTAAAATTCCTCGATGGCCTTTTGATAAGTTCAGGACAGCTGACCGAACAATCGGCACATCTATGAAATCAACAGGAGAAGTCATGGCAATAGGTCGTTGTTTCGAAGAAGCTTTTCTCAAGGCTTGGGCTAGTCTTGAATATGGTCAACCACATCCCAGACCTTTGACCTTAGCAGATGCATCTGGTGGTGAAACAATGGATGAGCGGGCATCCCAGGCATTACCTGAGGCTATATTGGTTGATTGGTTAAGGATACCTACTGACAGAAGAATGGGTGCTCTTTTCGAAGCGTTTAGGAGAGGTTATTCTATTGATGATGTTCGTGATTTGACAGGGGGGGTGACTCGATGGTTCTTGCATCGTTTTGAAAGAATGGCAGCAGCCGAGACAGAAATAAGAGCAGCAGGAGAATTAGGTCTAACTCCTTCTCAGATTCCGGTTAAAGAAATGCGTTCATGGAAGGGTCTTGGCTTCTCAGATTTACATATTGCTGATGCACTTTGTGGTTTTCCTTCGACTGGATTTAGAAGTCTACCAGTTGGTCAAGACGAATATTCAGTTACTTTACGTAGGCATGAATTAGGGATACATCCTAGATTTAGAATGGTTGATTCTTGTGCCGCTGAATTTGCAGCAGTAACGCCGTATTATTATACAACCTATGAATGTGGTTCGGACTATATAGGGATTGATTATTTTCCAAATCTTTCTCATAGCCGTAAGAAGAGAATAGTCGTTATAGGAAGTGGACCTATTAGGATAGGGCAAGGAATAGAATTTGATTATGGCTGTGTTCATGCTGTAGGTGCTATACAAGACTTAGGTCATGAAGCGATTATCATCAATAATAATCCTGAGACTGTTTCTACAGATTTTGATACAAGTGACAGATTATATTTTGACCCCCTAACACTTGAATCCGTTAGTGAGATACTTCTTCGAGAAGATGCACACGGTATTTTACTGCAGTTTGGTGGTCAAACTGCTATTAATTTAGCTCTTCCTCTTGCTACTAATTTGTCACATCTAGAAACATTAGGACTTGACCTGATTATGGAAGGAACCACTCCTGAGGCAGTTGATGAAGCAAGTGACAGAGAAAGATTTGAGGAATTCTCTCAAAGGAATGATTTGAGAATGCCCAATGGTCAGACTGCTTCATCTCCTGATGAGGTACGCGAGGCAGTAAGGGAAATTGGGTATCCTGTATTGATCCGCCCGTCTTACGTACTTGGCGGTCGAGGGATGGAAATTCTTTCCTCTAATCGTCAGTTAGAGGCTTACATGGAAGATGCTTTTCTCTCTCCAGAAAAACCCTTATTGGTTGACGAGTATCTTGGTAACGCTATAGAACTTGATGTTGATGCAGTATGTGATGGCAGAGAAGTTCTAATTGGAGCTATTATGGAACATTTAGAGGAAGCCGGTATACATTCTGGTGACTCTACGTGTTTTATCCCTCCTCAAAATGTATCAGAAGATGTGCTGAGAGAAGTTGAAGTATGGACTAAAAGAATAGGTATTGAACTTGGAATTATGGGTTGCTATAATATACAATTTGCAATACGTGGTAAAACTTTGTATGTTTTAGAAGTCAACCCTAGAGGCTCTCGCACATTCCCTTTTGTCGCTAAGGCTACCGGTGTACCATTGGCTAGAATCGCAGCAATGGTTGCACTTGGTGAGAAATTGGCAGATATTAAAATCCCTAAATCTCAGAATGATGCTGTTTGTGTTAAAGCTCCGGTATTTCCTTTCATTAAACTTCGAGGACTGGATCCTGCACCTGGCCCAGAAATGAAATCCACTGGTGAAGTAATGGGCAGTCATGAGCGAGCATCAGCAGCTTATCTGAAAGCTCGATTAGCTACTGAATCTCCAGTGCCAACTGAAGGTGGCGTGTATATTACTGTGAAAGATAGCGATAAAGATTCAATTATCAATCAAGCAAAATCATTGATTGATTTGGGCTTCAAGATATATGCTACTAGAGGAACTGCGAGTGTATTGAGAGATAAAGGAAATTTAGAGGTAGAAACTTGTTATCGAATAACTGAGGGTATGACTCCAGATGCTTTAGATCTTATGAGGCAAGGCAAAATACACCTTATTATCAATACACCTAGCAATACCGGTGGTGCTGTTCTTGATGGCAATATGATGAGAAGACTAGCTGTTGAACTCAACATTCCATTTGTAACTACAATGGCCGGTGCCCGTATGGAAGTTCTTGCAATAGCAGAGGCTATGGATGGAATTCCTGAGCCCAGATTATTAGAGATTAGTTCGCTTTAATTTCTCAGAACTATTGGAACGATTTTGAAAAAATCTTCATTATTGTATCTTTGCCCAATTCTGCCATTATTGACGCAATTCTTGGCCCGAAGTTAGTTCCTAGTATCATCATATAAAGTGCAATATAACCTTCTCTGGCATTAATACCTAATTCTGATGTTATTTTTCTTATTTTTTCATTTATCTTATCTTCAGACCATTCGCATCTTTCTAATTCTAATGATAAGCTGGAAAGAAAATTATTTTGTTCTTCAGTTAATTTTTCTTTATTCTCTTTACTCATGTATTCTTGAATCTTTATTCTTGCATCTTCAGGAAAATGAACACCATTAATCCAATTTCTCATTCTAGATAATCTATTAATTAAAACATCATTAGGTTCTCCGTCTATATGTTTGCTTTTATTCAATGAGTCCCATATGTCTTGGTCATTTGATTTAATTTGAGCTAACATTGCTAAATGCCGGAATGAAACACCAGCAATTGATTTTTCTGCATTTTCTCCCCTATTGACTTGACTAAGTCTTAATGACCCCATTATAGTGTCTCTTGCAACTTTCTTTTTTTTACTCATTTCTTTATCAGAAGGAGGATTGGAAACCAGTCTTTCATATTCATCAGCCATCTCAAAAAGTGCTGGTCCGGTGTCAAAATCGATATGTTTCTTTATCTTTGTTCTTGCTATTAAATATCTTAATATTTCAGGTGGTACTAAATTTAATGCTTCTACAGGCCCTATTGTATTCCCACTTGAACTTGACATGGGGCCGCTACCCTTCATTTGTATCCATTCATAGACCATTTTTCCAGGTGGTTCACTTCCTAGTAATTCACAAATTGGAATTCCTGTATCGAAACTTCCTCCTGCTGCTCCGTGATCTTTTCCTGCAGGTTCACAAGTTATTCCATGGACTCCCCATCTTGCTGCCCAGTCTACTCTCCAAGGCATTTTTCCCTCTGCCTTCCTAATATCTGATTTTCCTTCTACTCCATGTCTGTCGACCCAGAAAACATATGGATTTTCATAACCTGTGACCTTTACTCCATCCATACTCCCATCACTACCTATTGGGTTGTAAGGAAACCATCCTTCTGGTAATTCTCTTCCTGATATTTTTTCTATTATTTTATGTATTTGATCTTTATATGTTATAGCTAAATCTATCTTTTTAGCAAATTTTCCTTCTTCATAGGTTTTGTGATTCATTACAATTCTAGGGTGCACTCCAATTTCTCTCAAGGCTTCTAAAAATGGATTGAGGAAATATTCTGCATAATTCTCTCCCTCATTATTGGGACTTCCATCGGAATTTGGCGCTGGAATATTTACTAAAGGATGACCTATGTATTTCTCATATTCGTCAGATAAGAAATTATACACTCTTCTGAGAGGATCCATCGAATCAACTATGAATATATATTCTGACTCTATATTTGCATCTAGGCACGCTCTATGGATCATTTCTGCAGTTAATATTTCTCGTAGATGCCCTATATGGAATTCACCAGATGGTGTGATGCCTGAAGCAATGACTTGTTTACTATATTTTTCAGTCAGTCGTTTAGCAGTATGATCAGCCCAGTGCATTTTTCTGCCTCAAACAGTTACAATTCTTACTAATCCACGAAGCGGGACTCCTTCGAGAGCATTTGCCTCGGATTTATTTGCTAAAACCAGACAAAGTCTAACATCAGCACCCGCATCTCTTAGATTGTTAATTGTCTTCTTTAATGTAGTTCCTGAAGAAACAACATCATCGACAACTACAACCATTTTCCCGGAAACATTTGCAAATATTTCTGAAACATGCGCTCCTTCTGCTTCACTAATAGACCGACTTACTGCTAAATCTAGGTCTAATTGTCCTGCAATGGCCTGAGCGAATGGTATACCGTTTATGCTTATACCAACGATTGTATCTACTTCATCTCCTATTTCTTCTTCAATTATATCTGCGAATATGTATGATATTGCTTCAATTCTAGAAGCCTTGACTGCAACTGATCTCCAACCTACTTGCACATCCGTCGGTCTATCCTCAGTTAACACATTATTGGAATATTTTTCAGTCGATAACCATTGAATTGTAGTCTGAGAAAGCGACAACTCATCCGCTATTTGTTGTGTGTTTAAACCGTTGTCACGGTATTGTTCTACTTTGGCACGAAGTTCGTCTACGCTTAGTGGCATTGTTTTGTCCTAGAATCCGCCCTGTATCAAGCCATCGGAAACAAACTATCTATAATATTGGGTTTTTTAACATTTAGAATATCTTAAAATCTCCCTGTTGAACCGAAACCACCCTCTCCTCTTTGTGTTTCACCTAGGTTTTCAATATTTACTTCTTTGAACGTTGACTTAGGGATAGGTGTAATCAATAGTTGGGCAATCCTCTCATTTTTTTGTATTGTATATGAATCTCCTTCTCCAATCCATGTCATTAAGACAAATAATTCACCCCTATAATCAGCATCGATAGTTCCTATACTATGTGGCAGAATAAGCCCCTTCTTTCCTAATGATGAACGCGCCCTAACCTGGCCTTCATAACCTTCTGGGATTGCTACATGTAATCCGGTTCTGACCATCGTGCTACTTCTTCGATTAACTATGGTGTCTTCTAGAGAATATAGGTCCCAACCTGCTGCATGAATGCTTCCTTTGGTTGGGAGTATGGCATCTTTGTGAGTCCTTGCAACCTTGACTTCTACTGTCTCCTTTCCTGCGTCATCTCTCTGAACCATGTTATTCGCCTTCCTAGTCAGCATTTTACGCTTCTCTTTTGGGATTTTTCAGTCGGTGGGGTGAAAAAGGAGGTGCTACTCGGCGAGTCAATGGTTGACTTCGAGTATGAGGCCTTACTAGAACGGGCTCGTGAGCGTATTCCTAAGAATATCAGTGAAAGATCAAGATGGACTATGCCTGAACCAGAAATTCTAATTGAGGGTAATCAAACGATATTGCGTAATTTTGCAGCTATAGTCGATGCTATGGATAGAGACGCTAATCATGTTTATCAATTTCTTATCAATGAACTTGGTACATCTGGAACAAGAGAGCAAGTAAGAGTTCTTTTCAAAGGTCGTGTTCCGCCCAAAAGAATCAAAGAAAAAATTGTCACATATGTTAAATCATATATCCTATGCGGTCAATGTAAGGCTCCTGATACTCGTTTTATCAAAGAAGACCGTACTACTCTCCTAAAATGTCAGGCATGTGGTGCAACACGACCTGTTAAGTTGTGAGATTCTTTTGCAATATTAAGTAGAAAGCCGCTCGAAGGTCTTTAAAAGAATGGAAACGAACTTTAATCAGACTATTCTATCATCAGATATTCTGTTGCAATCTTTTCTCCAAGAATATGACTCGTAATCTCCGTTATCGCTATTTCTTCATTGGGAATAGTATACCAGATTCCTTCAGGATAAATGACACAAGCAACCCCTTTCTCACAATTACCCAAACAACCTGACTTGTTGACTCTTATATCATTAACACCGGCTTCTCTCGTAATTCTCTTCATTTTAGTCATAATTTCTAAAGAATTTTTTGATGAACAACATCCTTTTGGATTTTTCTTATCTCTTTCATTTACACAAACAAATACATGTTTCCTAAATTTAGTCATCATCAAACGCCCTTTAATCAAATTTAGAGTCTCAACAAATATTTCCTTTCAATCCCAGACATGATTGTCATCTCTACCCTCTGCTTGACGTTCAGCCGCTTCATGTAAATTGGAACGTCTACGAATATCTTCTTTCTCAAACATCAGAAGTTCTTTGTCCTCAATATATGGTTTCCTTAGATGAGTTATTAGGCGTAATTCGACTATCACATCCCTTGCTATTGAGCGAAAATTTCGATTTTCATCCCATATCTCAATTACATTTCTGGAAGTTCCTACTAACATTCCTCGAATGTAGGGATCTGAGTCATTTGGTAAGGCTCTACTATCTAGCAAAATTTCAACCAAGTCATCCTTTCTTAGGCCAGATTTTCTTTTTATTATCGGGCCAAGAAATATATCTTGTAAGTCACTTAATTCTGGTGCCCCATATTCTTCATGTATTCTTCTAGCCCATTCAGGTAATTCTGTAACTCCAATACTACGCCTCTCTGCACTCATGCCCTTCGGTTTACTAGGTAATAGAAAAGCCAACGGGTTCAAGATTGTAGATAAAAAACCACAAATGACTGTTGCTTTGAAGTGGGATGGTATAGGCGGCAGATATGGAGGAAGACCATGGCATCACCACAGTGGAGGAGTATCCCAACCGTTCTTTTCCCTCAAGAAATTCTTGATAAGGCGTTCCGCAAGGCGTCTAAACAGGCTGATTTAGTTGAAGATCCTGATAAGTATCATCGTGTAAGAAAACAAATGGTTAGGATGACACAATCTGCCGCAGATACAATTGATACGACTCTTAGAACTTGGGTAGATAAGTGGCCAAGTTTAAATGCACTTTCTGAATTTGATAGAGCTTTAATCGATGCAGCAGTAGGTAATGACGACTATCGTAAGAGTCTAGGTGCTATACAATGGGCCGCTGAAAGAGTTAGGAAAATATCAGGTGAGGCTGAGTCAAAGATTCTTCGTCTACGAGACATAGAAAGTTTCCATGAAGCAAGAAGACATGCATATGGCCGCATTTCATCAATAGTTCATCAAATATCTCCTCAGATAATATGGCTTGGTGAAGCACGAGACATCCTCAAAAAATTACCCTCTGTTGACCCTTCTGAACCGGTTATCGTAGTAGCAGGTTCTCCAAATGTTGGTAAATCTGCATTAATTGGTGCTTTATCATCTGGAGAACCAGAGGTTGCTTCCTATCCATTTACTACTAAGCAACTTCATTTGGGTCATTTTATTCATAGAAGAAGACCATACCAGATGGTCGATACACCTGGTCTACTAGATAGGCCAATGGAAGAAAGAAATTTGATAGAAATGCAAGCGATTGCTGCATTAGAAAATGTAGGTGATGTTTTAGTTTTCCTTATTGATGCTAGTGAAAAAGGAGGTACATCTCTAGAAGAGCAAAATAATCTCCTTAAAGAAGTGCAAAGTTTGGTGACTGAAAGGCCAATCATGATCGTCCATTCTAAATCAGATTTGTTGAAAAAAGCACCTAGTGATGCTGAATATTTAATCAGTGCAATTAATGGAGACGGAATAGAAAAATTTCGCACTTCTTTGATTGATATAATTGGAGCGGATGTTATCGAAGATCCTCTTTCATTACCCGAAAATTGGCATGTTGAAGAACTCAATCTTGAGCCGCTTGGCACAAAACATGAGATTGAAAAACGTAGAGAGATGGACAATTAGTTAGTCTATATGCCATTGGTTTCCACATGTTTTGCAATATAAGTCATATCCACCGTAAGATTGCGGTAAACCTTCAACATCGATCTTTGTGCCACAGTTGTTACAGACTTCGCTCATATTACTTCCACCTCATTCTTATTATTCAAACCCGCGATACTCAAATCACTTAACTATCTCTGAATTTTTTGAATAACTCCCTTATTGGGAATGCCATTTCTCCAGCACCAATAAATAAAGTAACTGCAATAATTAGTAGTATCCATTCTACCTTCCAATCAAAACTGATTTCAGTAGTTGTCGTCAAAACTTGTTTATCTCCAATATCAGCTCCTTCTCTTCCTCCGGTTACTATTCGGTAATCATCAGTCTGGATATTCCAATTAATTTCTCCGTCCTCTTCATCATCTCCGCCTATTATTATGTATTTTTGGATATCTTCTACAGTACACTCAGTTAACCAGCTTTCACTTGGCGGACATTCATTTGCTGCCTCACTTTCAACTACTGCAAACCACGAATTTGCGTCCTCAGACCAACTTATTTCTAGATTTATATCCAGCAAACCAAATATTGCGGGTGGCGATATTTCAGGAGTCATTGCTACGAGACAGAGTTCTGAATCATCAACTTCACAAGGAACCATATCTATTGTTGAACTTTCTTTTATCCCATATCCTACTAAACTACCTAATAATAATACGACACAAATAAATCCTGTAATTCCCGGGAGGATTGACAGAATTCTTACCATCATGTTAACCACTACAGTTCTTTCCTCAATTTAACTTAACGCTCCAGCAAGTTGTATAAATATAGGTATTAGGAAAACTGCAACACCTGCATATAGTAGAATAGTAAGTTTTTTTCTTGAACTTTCTTTTCTTCTTTGATTTTCATGACATTCTTCACTATTGCATAATGAATCTTCATTTTTTATCGAGATCGGAATCGAACAGATTATACAATGTTTATGAGATTCGAATAAAACTCCATTCCTTGCCCTATTTTTTCTTTTTGAGTTATTTGATGCATCCTTGGCTTGGTCTGCGGTTCTCGTGGCCATCTTAGCAATTTTATCCGCCCTACTCATATTCTCACCTCTCAGAAATCACAGTCCCCTTAAAATCTGAACCTTCCATCGATTGTCTGATTCTATCAGTTATTCTTCCATCTAGTATATTTAATTCTAATTTTGCTTTTGCTGCTTCTGCTACTCCTATTGGGTCTACTACACTTGATTGCCCAGCCTCTTTATGTTCAGCGGGTCCCACAATCTTCTGCAATTGTTCATAATTTAGATAATCATGTGACTTAGCATCAGGTTTCATACGAGGGTCTTCATCGTATACTTTTTCAACATTTGTTGCAATTATACACTTATCTGCCCTCGCAGCAATTGCAAATCTTATTGCTACTGCATCAGTTGTATGACCTGGCATTGTACCTCCCATAACGACTACTGGTTGTTCCTCAAGTAACTGTACTGCTTCATTTACACTAGAGGGGATAATTCCTGATACTTGAATTCCTGATTCTGAAATAGCTTCTCTAATTATTGTAGCATTTAGCCTAGTCGCCGCAATTCCGATCTTATCTAAGTGGTAATCATCGTTTATCAATGGTCTAGCCAGATCAATACCTTCCCTGGCTGGAGCGCCTCCTCCAACAACAAGACCAATCCTATCTCCCATCGCCACTCTATCTCTAATTATTGATATTAAATCATCTAACCATATGTGTTTTTTCTCAACTTCTGGACGTAGTAAACTACCTCCTAGAGCCGCCACAATGCTTGTCATCGTGCATTCGGCTGCACTGCTTCTCTATCAATGTCTAGGCTATGTTGAGGATGAAGGGTTGAAATGCCGGCCTCTTTGGCAATACACGAGGTTAGTCTATGTCCGAAGACTTGGAGATGCAAAAACGTAAACTTCGTGCTCGTAAGACTCTCGAGGAAGTTTCAAAGATGAAAGGTATGGGTACAGAGTTAGTAACCGTAATAATACCTCCAGAAAAGATGCTATCTGATGTTCGTCATCATCTTATTCAAGAAGGAGGTCAGGCAGCTAACATTAAGTCAAAATCAACTCGTAAGCATGTAACCGATGCTATTGAATCTGCGGTATCCACTTTGGGACGATACAAAACACCTGGAGAGAGAGGAATTGCCCTTTTTGTAGGCCATGTAATTACTGGTAATAATAAAACTAGATTAATATCAGTAGTTGTAGATGATCCTCCTGAAGCATTTCCTTCATTTAGATATAGATGTGATTCATCTTTCGAAGCATCCCAACTTCAAGATATGCTAATTGATAAGACGGCTTACGGTCTATTTGTAATCGATAGATCCGAGTCAGCCTATGGTTTAGCTTCTGGTAAACGACATCATTGCCAAGAACATATTACTTCTCAGGTTCCATCGAAACACGGTAGAGGTGGACAGTCTGCTCAACGTTTTGAAAGGTTAATCGAAGAAGCTGCTCATAACTTTTTCAAGAAATCCGCAGAAAGAGCTTGTGCTTATTGGCTTCCTATGCTCGATGATCTCAAGGGGATTATAATCGGTGGTCCAGGAGCCACTAAGGACTTTGTTGTGAAAAATGACTATTTTCATCATGAAATTAAAAAATTAATTCGTGAACCTCATTTTGATGTAGGATATTCTAACGATTCTGGTTTGAGAGAATTAATTCAGCGTGCCGGTGGATTAATGGATCAAATAGAACTAGATGTGGAACGAAAGCTTGTTGATAATTTCCTTAGAGAAGTCATGCAAGCACACCCAAAGGCAACTTATGGTGAGATGATGGTGAGATCAGCTTTAGATCAAGGCGCAGTTGCTACATTATTGCTTTCTGAAGGTTTACGTAAAAGAAGAGTTGGATGGATTTGCAAATCATGTTCTAATGAGTGGAGTCAGACTCAGAGTAGTTTGACAGACATACCTCATTGCCCCCAATGTGAATCAGATAATTTGAAAGAAGATCCTGAGGTAACTATGGATTTGATTGATGAATTAACTGAATTAGCCACACATACCTCAGCCAAGGTGACCTTAGTATCCCTTGATACTGAAGAAGGCGCCACACTAAAAAACTCATTTGGTGGAATCGCGGCAATGTTGAGGTATGCTTGGTCTTGAGGTGATAGTATGCGAAGTCTTTGCAATGATATAACTCCTATACTCGCTGAAACTATGTCAGAATTAGGGCTTAATGAGTCTGATTGGCTCAATCTAATTGGAAATGCTACTGATTTATCTCATGGTGACATTGCCTTACCCTGTCATTCATTGTCCAAGCTTCTGAAACGTTCCCCTAATGATATTGCTGACGGAATTATGCTTAATTTGAATATGAAATTGTCTGGAATTGCTGTGGCCTCTTCGATAAATGGTTTTGTTAACTTTAAGGCAACTGATTCTTGGCTCTCTAAGCAAGTTTCCATTATTAATTTAGACGAAAGATTAGGTGTGGAATTAGATAATAAGAAGACCATAATCATTGATTATTCTTCACCAAATGTTGCCAAAAGCATGCACGTTGGTCATTTACGTTCTACTGTAATCGGGGATTCCTTATCTCGTATCCTTTCCTACAAAGGTCATGATGTGATTGGCGAGAACCATATTGGTGATTGGGGAACCCCCTTTGGTATGTTAATCGAACACTTTCTTGAGTGTGATAATATTGAAGTTGGAGATATTGATTTGAAGACTTTCTATAAGGATGCTAGAACTAAATTTGATACTTCTGAAGACTTTGCACAACGTTCTAGGGAACGTGTAGTTAAACTTCAGTCAAAAGAACCCGATACTATTGATTTATGGAAGAAATTAGTGGATATTTCTTTAATTCATTTTAATGAGGTCTACCGTATGTTAAATGTGTTGCTTAATAATGATAATTTAGCCGGAGAGTCAATCTATGAAGATATTCTTCCTGACGTTGTTAAGAGATTGGATAATCAAGATATGATTGTAGAAAGCGAGGGTGCTCTTGTGGTCTTCCCTGATGGTTGGGTCAATCGAGATAATGATCCATTACCGTTAATTATACGTAAAGGAGATGGGGGCTACAATTATGCTACATCTGACTTGGCTTGCATCATTAATCGTGTAGAGAATATTGGTGGGACTGAATTTCTTTACGTGGTAGGTGCCGAGCAATCTCAACATTTTAACATGGTATTCCAAGTTGCTCGGCAAGCTAATTTCATGGATGATTCCATTAAATCCGTGCATATTCCTTTTGGTTTAGTCGTAGACTCAAATGGTAAGAAACTTGCAAGTAGAGACGGTGAAGCCATTAGTCTCAAAGATTTGCTTGAGGAGGCTGTATCTAGAGCAAACAAATCTATCTTAGAAAAGAATCCTAATATGTCTGCGTCTCAAAGAGAAGAAATATCGAAGATGATAGGTATCGGTTCTGTGAAATATGCTGACTTATCTGTTGATAGAAATAAAAATTATGTTTTTGATTGGGATAAGATGCTTTCTTTTGAAGGTAATACAGCCCCTTATCTCCAGTATGCGCATGCTAGAATCTGTAGTATTTTCAGAAAAGCATCTCTTCAGAGAGAAAACTTCTCTCAAATCGAGATTTCTATAATGAATCCACATGAAAGTTCACTTTCTAGGGTTCTAGTAGGTTTTTCTGAGTCGTTGGATAAGTCAATAAGTCATTATGCTCCTCATCGTTTAGCTGTTTATTTACATAAGTTGGCACAAGAATTTGCAGTTTTCTATGAACATTGTCCTGTGTTAGTCCAAGATGATGAATCTACTATGAATAGTCGTTTGGCATTATGTAGTCTTACTGCTAGAACTCTAAACACAGGGCTAAATCTTCTTGGGATTGATGCTCCTGATCGTATGTAAATGCTTTTTTTTTAAAAACCTCCATATAGTTATCTTTGAATTACTTCATCCTTTCGCAGGCATATGATTTCAGTAGGCGATGTTGCTCCCGACTTTACTTTGATGGCAAATGATAGAACGATGGTTACTTTGAGTGAATCTATAGGTAATAAGGTAATACTTGCATTTTTCCCAGCCGCATTTACTGGAGTTTGTACAACTGAGATGTGTACTTTTACTGACTCGATGACAAGATTTGGAGAATTGGAAGTAGAAGTTTTTGGAATTAGTGTAGATTCTATTTTTTCTAATAATGAGTTTGCTAATAAGAATTCCATTGGGTTCCCCTTACTTTCTGATGTTAATAGAGAGGCCACCGAGTCTTATGGAGTTGGAATTAGTTTTGTCATGCCTGGATATATTGCTTCCCAGAGGTCAGTTTTTGTAATAGATGCCGATGGGCGTGTCGGTTATTCTTGGGTTGCTGAAAATCCTGGGATAGAGCCTAATTATGATGAAATAATTGAATACTGCAAGCATTAAATCCTTAATTTGTTTTAATTATTTTTGTCCCTGTAGAATCAATCTACTTCTTCGCCAGACCATCTTTTCCCTAGGTCGTGCTCAATATCTAATTGATCTAGTATTCTAGCAACTACAAAGTCAATTAATTCTTCAATTGTTTTTGGATTGTGGTAAAAGCCAGGGCTTGCGGGTAGAATCACTACCCCCCACGTCGACATTTTAGTCATAGCTTCAAGATGTGCTGTTGCAAAAGGGGTCTCTCTTGGAACTACAATTAGTTTCCTCCTTTCTTTTAATGCGACTAGTGCGCTCCTTGTGGAGAGATTATCTGATATTCCTGCGGCAATTTTGCCAATAGTTGTCCCACTTGCGGGACAAATGATGTATGCATCGAATTTTGCTGAACCGGATGCTGGTCTTGCTGCCAAATTTTTGTTATCTTGTAGAGTGACTCCCTTCATATTTGCTAAATTATTAGGAGTCATTCCACATTCTAGTTTCAAGTTTATTGAACCTGCATTAGTTACTATCAAGTCGACATCCCATGAGGCTTCTGATAAAGCTTCAACTAATCGTACCGCATATCGTGCACCTGAAGCTCCAGTCAGAGCAACAACAGCCGAAGGCATGAATTAGCGTACGAACTAGACATTTTGAAGTATTGCTTAATCTTCATAGACATTTTTTCAGAATATCTGCTAAGTATTCATATTCTTCTTCATGATTGTAAAGATATGCTGAGATTCGTATATATCTCCCTTCAGGATTAGGCCAGTACCATACCGGGACCTGTATGTTATGGTTCTCTAAAAGTTCTAGATGCAATGGGTCAGGCTCAGAGAAATCAACCCCTTCAACTTTATTTGAAGAAATCTTTATTGTCGCAATACTGGAAATCATATTTTCAGGACACGGAGGAGTAATATTCAATTTTTCACAAATTATATTTCTTCCTTTAATCAGAAGTTTATTATTATGTTTCATTATCTCATTCAAACTCATATTGGATATTCTTTTTATTTCTTCTATTACAAATGGCAATACGCACCAAGCCGATACATCTCTAGTTCCCATCCAGTCAAATTCGTGTCGGAATCTAGTAGATTCACCTAAGGGGATAGTTCTTCCGTGGCTTATTATTAGGGGGTGTATCAACTCTTGTAAGTCCTTTCTTACATGCAAAAAAGCAGAACCTTTTGGTGCACATAGCCACTTATGACAGTTACTAGTTGTATATGATGCCCCAATTCTCTCCAGATCTAGTGGGATCATACCTATCCCATGTGCTGCATCGAGTAACACATGAACTCCCTTTGCCTCTAATTGTTCAACAATCTTCTCAAAAGGCATTCTAAGACCAGTAGGACTTGTTACTGTATCAATCATTGCCAATTTAGTCTTCTCAGTAACACAATCCATTATTTTGTTAATTATTACTTGGTTATCATCTATAGGAAATGGAATTTCACAAGTGATGACCACTGCTCCCCATTTTTCTGCCACATAATCTATAGTATTCCTACAGGCTTGATATGCATGATTTGGAACTATTATTTCATCTCCTTCTTCAAATATTAAAGATCTCAATATTATATTAACTCCTGAAGTTGCATTCTCAATAAGAGCCAAATCATCAAGATTACAATTTACAACCTCAGAGATTGCCTTTCGAGATTTTCGTAATGCTTCTGGTGCAATTTCCTCATAAAATTTCACAGGATCCTTTTCTACCATATTTTGCCAACGCTTTTGTTCTTCTAGAACTTTTTTTGGAGTAGCACCAAAAGATCCATGATTTAGAAAAATAGTATTATTATCTAGTATCCAGTGTTTTGATAGATCACTTCTTCTTGGGAGTTTCATATCATTCCTCCAAATTCCATTCAGTTATCTTATTCGGTTTTCTACCTAAAACCCCTTCAATATTTGACAATAGTGTCTTTTCCAACAATTCTCTTGTGATCACTTCTCCATCTCCGCTAGTCTTGTAACCCAATTTATCTAGTGATGTAGTCACTCCTAATTCCATGCCACAGCAAGCTAGATTCTCTATCCTATCACCAGGTGTTGCATAATTCAGAGCTAATCCATGTCTACTAACCCAGTGAAGAAAAGCCAGTCCTATTGAGCAAATTTTTTTCCTGTCAACCCAGACTCCCATCATTGCTGGATCCCTGTATCCTACTATGTCGAGGTCGTCAAGAGTTTTTATTACAAGTTGTTCCATTTTACCTATTATTCCTCTGACACTTTGTTCTTCTGGTTTCCATTTAATTATTGGATATAATACAATTTGTCCTGGTCCATGCCAAGTTATTCCTCCTCCTCTATCGACAATGGACTGTGCATAATCATCTGCTACTTTGACACCGTCTCTTACTGCCTTCGGGCCAATGGTCACTATTTCTGGATGCTCAACTAAAATTATCGTATCTTTAATCTCATCATTAATTCTTTTTTTCTGCAAAACAAGCATAGCATCTGAAACAATATTATGTTCTATGATACCAGCCCTTAGGACTTGTATATTTTTCAGAAAATCACCTCAAGCCGAATGTATTGCATGTCCCAAGGTTTTGAGAATACTTTCGTGAAATGCTTCTGTCATAGTAGGGTGTGCATGAACTGTGTCTGCAATATCTTCCAATAGCGCTCCCATTTCTAGAGCCAGAACAAATTCTCCGTGTAATTCTGCAACATGACTTCCTACTGCTTGTATACCTAAGATGACATGATCCGATTTTCTAGCCGTAACTCTGATGAATCCTGCCGTCTTCTCTGCCTCCAAAGTTAGGGCTCTGCCATTGGCTGCCAATGGAAATTTGCCAGTGATTATTTCTTCACCTCGTTCTTTTGCTTCGTCAGGGTTTAGTCCTACAGATACAATCTCTGGTTCAGTAAATACAATTGCGGGTATTGCCACTTTGTCAAATTCTCTTTTTTCCCCTGATATTATCTCTGCAACCATCTCTCCTTGAGAACTTGCTTTATGGGCTAACATTGGTTCTCCTGCCACATCTCCTATAGCATAAACACCTGGGACAGAGGTTCTACATTGCCTGTCTATTCTTATGAATCTTCCAGAAGTATCCATTCTGATGCCCATATTTTCCAGCCCCCAACCTTTCGTATTCGGACTTCTTCCCACAGTAACTAATACTTTATCTACTACAACTTTATTTTCTTCTGCACCCTTCTCAAAGGTTAATTCTACTTTCCTTGATGCACCTTTGCCTTTGATCTTGGTTCCTCTTGCTAAGGAATTTGTGTGTATTATAACTTTATTTTTCTTTAACCATATCTCTAATGGCCTTCTTATTTCTTTATCCATAATTGCAAGAATACTATCCATACCTTCGACAACTGTAACTTCTGTACCTAATTTGGAAAGTGCACATCCTAATTCTAATCCTATATATCCACCTCCAACAATAGCAACTTTCTTTGGAAGTTTCTTTAGACTCAGTGCACCCGTTGAAGAAAGAACAAACTCTTCATCACACGGCATAAATGGCAAATCAATATGTGATGATCCGGTTGCAATTATGATATTCTCTGCCTCAATAATTATTTCTTCATCTTTGGTTTTTATAGTACATTGTTTAGAACTTGAGAAAGTCGCCCATCCATTGATTAACTCCGCTCCCGAACCTTTTACTAGTGCTTCAACACCTTTCGTAAGTCTCCCAACTATCGCATCCTTCCAATTCACAATTCCTTTCATATCTATTTCTGGACTTTCTGCTATTGAAATCCCCATGTGTCCATTATCTGAAGAGTGTTTGGTTAAAGATTCATAGCGTTCAGCCGCATGAATAATTGCCTTACTAGGTATACATCCTATATTTAGACAAACTCCACCTGGCTTATTTCCTTCAACTATTATGGTATCCAAACCAAGTTGTGCAGATCTTATTGCAGCAACATACCCTCCTGGCCCTGCGCCTATTACCAAAACTTGACATTTTCGAATTTCACTCATTTTTGTCACCTTACATAAATATTAGAGCAGGATGTTCTAACATTTTCTTTAGTGCCTGTATTAGCGCGGCTCCATTAGCTCCATCGACAATTCGGTGGTCAAATGAGCTTGAAACGTTCATAATTCTTCTAATTACAATTTTCCCATCTTTAACTACAGGCATCTCGCGTGCCTTGTGTACTCCTAGTATGCTCACTTCTGGATGATTAATTATAGGCGTAGCACCTAGCCCCCCATCTCTTCCTAAGCTTGTAATTGTAAAAGTAGATCCTGACAAATCATTCAGGCTAGCAGTTCCATTCCTTGCTGCCCCCGAGACTCTTTGCATTTCTGCTGCTGATTGCCAAATATCCATCGCTTCGACATGCTTTACGACTGGTACAAATAAACCTCTATCAGTCTGAGTTGCGATTCCTAAGTGTATTCCTGAATGTTGAGTGACAATATTGCTTTCTTCATCATAAAGTGCATTGCATTCTTGGTGTTTTGGCATAATTTTAGCCAAAGCCATCATTATGAATGGTAGATACGTTAATTTCGGCTGACCTTCATCTTTTGTTGCATTCAACATTTGTCTTAATTCTTCCAATTCAGTGACATCAATTTCTTCAAAGTATGAGAAATGAGGTATTGAGAATTTTGATTTAACCATTTGTTCTGCAATCTTTCTTCTTAATCCAACTACTTTTATCTCATTTACATCGGTTCTCTTCGTAGAATAAGAAGTTGGAGGCGCTCCTGTCACCGCTCCTCCTGCGGCAATAAATGCATCTAGATCTGCGTGACGAATTCTCCCTGCTGGTCCTGAGCCAGAAACAATCGTCAGATCCATATTTGCTTCTCTTGCCCTTCTTCTTACTGCAGGACTTGCCAAAACCCGTGAGCTTACTTTAGGTGCAGATTTTATCTTGGTGGTTTGATTCACTGGTATCGGGTCAATTTTTTCTTTCTTTATCTTCTCAGGCTTTGACGTTTTGTCTTCTTCAATCGGCTTTGTGTCTACTTCAGGTTCCTGAGAAACCTTTGCCTCTTCAATATTTGAGCCATCTGTAGAGAACTTCACAAGTGCGGAGCCTACAGCTACCATATCTCCAACTTCTCCATTTAATTCTGTAATTATTCCACTAGTAGGTGAAGGTATTGTTACAGTAGCTTTATCGGTCATTATGTCCACAATTTGCTCATCTTCTTGGATGGAATCTCCAACCTTGACATGCCATGCAACAACCTCTCCCTCTACTACTCCTTCCCCTATGTCTGGTAATTTGAAAACATATTCTGACATTTTATTCCTCCCTTGTCTTCCGTATCGCTTCTGTTATTCGTGACGTGCTCGGCATATAATCCCATTCTGTTGTATGTGGGAATGGAGTGTCCCAGCCCGTGACTCTTTCGATGCGACTTTCTAGATGATAGAAACAGCGTTCTTGGATAGAAGCAGCCATTTCTGCACCAAACCCACTAGTTTTAGGAGCCTCATGCACAATTACACACCGCCCGGTCTTTTTGATAGATCTAACGACACACTCTTTGTCCCAAGGTACCAATGTTTGTAAATCTATTAAGTCACAACTAATACCTGATTCTTTTATTGCTTGTTCTGCTACATGAACCATTGCCCCCCAAGCAATTACTGTGCATTCTTCTCCCTCCATAGCCAGTCTTGCTTCTCCAAGTGGTATTTTGTAATATGACTCCGGTACTTCCGCTTCTGGATGGTTATTCCAAGTAGGTACATTATGTGGGTCACCATAAAATGGGCCTCTGTAACATCTTTTAGGTTCAAAGAATATTACTGGGTCGTTATCCTCTATTGCACTTATTAGTAATCCTTTTGAGTTAAATGGTGTAGAACAATATACTACCTTTAGACCAGGTGTGTGCGTGAATTGAGCTTCAGGAGATTGAGAGTGGTGATGTCCTCCTCTTATTCCTCCTCCGGCTGGTGTTCTGATGGTCACAGGACACCAGAATTCTCCACCTGATCGATGTCTAACTTTGGCCATTTCATTAACTATCTGGTCATAAGCAGGGAATATATAATCTGCAAATTGAATCTCTACGACCGGTCTTAATCCATTAATCCCCATTCCGAAAGCAGTTGCTGCAATACCTCCTTCTGATAATGGCGAATCAAAAACACGATGTTTTCCATATTTTTCTTGAAGTCCATCAGAGGTTCTGAAAACACCTCCGAAATATCCTACATCCTCTCCAAAGATAATAATCTCATTATCCTTCTCTAACATATTGTCTAGTGCACTATTAACGGACTGCACCATGTTCATATTTGTCATGTTATTCACTCCTCCATCGTTTCATCTCATCCCATTGCTCTTGCAAATGCCAAGGAGGGTTTTCATATACTTCAGTAAATATTGCATCCGAGGAAGGATATGGCCCATTTGCCAAATCTCCAAATTTTACAGCTTCTTTGTATGCTTCGACAACTTCGGAGTCAAGCCTACCTTCTAATTCAAGATGCTTCTTTTCTGACCATTCTCCTATTTCTATCAAATGCATCTTAAGGCGTTCTATGGGATCTCCTCCTGGCCAAAAATCACCGGAATTCTTCGGCCTATATCTCGAGGGATCATCACTGCTACTATGGGCTCCTGCCCTATATGTCAAGACCTCTATATGAGTGGGTCCCAATTGTTTAGATGCCCTTTCTCTAGCCCACTTGGTGACAGAATATAATGCTAAGAAATCATTTCCATCTACTCTGATACTTGGAATCCCATAAGGCAATCCTCTTATTGCGAAATTTTGAATTCCACTAGCAAAATTAGAATGTGTAGAGATAGCCCATTGGTTATTGACCACATTTAGAATCACTGGAGCTTTGAAAATACTAGCGAAGTTAAGTGCATAGTGATAATCTCCTTCGGCACTTGCCCCATCTCCAATCCAAGTTATTGTAATTTCATCTAATTCTTTATATTTTGATGCTAGAGCAACACCTACTGCTTGGCTAAATTGTGTCCCGACAGGGCTTGAAACAGAAATATATCTTCCTTCTCGATAAGTGTAGTGAACTGGCATTTGCCGCCCCTTGACATTATCCTCTTCATTACCGATACAATGGCAAATCATACTCACCATGTCTCTTCCTCTGACAAACTGTGCACCTGGTTGTCTGTATGTAGGGAATAACCAATCTTGAGATTTTAGTGCCATTGTTTGTGCAATTGCAATTGCCTCTTCTCCATAAGATCTCATATAGAATGATAACTTACCTGTGCGCTGCATCTTCATCATTCTATCATCGAATATTCGCAATCTAAGCATATGTTCTAAGCCGCTTATTAGTTCATCGACTTCTAGATTCGGATTCCATTCTCCTTCTGCTTTATTATTGTCATTTAATACTCTCACTAATCCTAATGCATGCTCTCTAGTGTCATCAACTGAGCAGTCTATTTTTAGCATTTTCAAGTCTTTTGGAGTCCATCTCCATTCATCAAATTCCGGGCTTTCTCCCGGTCGGTGAGGTGCGTCAGGGATATGGATGCTCTCCGTTTTCTTCTTCCCCATGTCCTCAACACCCACTCCTTACTCATATTTGTTGGCTTTCTCACATCACAAATCCTTTACTAACTTAAGATGACTCACTGCAGAACCAGTTGACTCTCTAGTTACTACGGGACTAGCTCCTTCTGCTTCTTCATACAATAGACCTGCTCGATAAGATGAACGAACAAGTGGACCACTAGCCACGGCCTTGAACCCTAATTCTCTTGCTTGCTCATCCCAATCTGCAAATTGTTTTGGTTCTGGAAATCTATCTATAGGAAGATGTCTATCACTAGGTTGAAGATATTGTCCCAAGGTAATCATATCCACGCCTATTTTTCTAAGTATCTTCATTGCCTCAAAAACTTCTTCATCGGTTTCCCCTAGCCCAACCATTATGCTCGATTTAATTCTTAAATCAGGTCTCATTCTTTTTGCTTCTCTAAGAATTACTGTTGACTGTTCAAAAGAAGCTCTGGGATCTCTTACGATGCCATCCAAGCGAGGTACACATTCTACATTATGTGCAAATACTTTAATTGGTAATTTGTATAATAAATTCTCTAGTGCTTTCAGATTTCCTTCTAGGTCGGAACATAGTAGTTCCAATCCAACTTCTGGTGTTCTTTGATTAACTGCTAGGATGCACTTTCTGTAATGTTCCGCGCCTCCATCAGGCAGATCATCTCTGTTTACTACTGTAATTACTGCATGAGATATTTCCATATTTTCTATGGCATCTGCTAGCTCTTCAGGTTCATTTGGATTTAATATTGGGGGCTTTTTGATAGTGCCAACAGCACAGAATCTACAGCCTCTGGTACATACTTCTCCTGCAATCATAAATGTTGCAGTTCCTCTTGCCCAGCAATCATGAACATTTGGACATCTTGCTTCTTCACATACAGTGTGTAATCCGTGTTCATGAACATTTGCTTTTGTTTTATTGAAATTATGTTGAGCGGCACCTGTTGGCAGATTGGTCTTAAACCACTCAGGAAGTCTTTTTCTTCGTGCTTTTCTTCTTTTTAGAGCATTCTTAGGGGGGCCTTTCCTTCCTTCGTTCATTGACAAAATATCATTGTCAACAGTAGGGAGGCGAGTGGTCATTGTTACTCACGAGAAGGGTAATGAAGAAAACCATTCTGATACACTATACCTGAATCTTTCCCATACAAGAAGTCATATCATGATTGATAGTCGCTGGCTTATGAATCACGGCGCTGTGATAGTAACCGGCGGTTCAAAGAGGATAGGTAAGGAAATTTGTATAAATCTTTCAAGTTCCGGTTTCAAAGTGTTAATTCATCATAGAGACTCTGCTTTTGAGGCAGAAGAAACAGCTGAAATTATTAGATCTAAAGGGGGTGCTGCGGCAATATGTCAAGCAGATCTGTCGGATCCCTCTAGTGCTACTAAATTAGTTAATTCAGCCATTGAGAATTTTGGCAAGATTTCAGGCATAGTCAACAATGCTTCTGTTTTTATTCATGATGATATTTCCTCTTTATCTTCAGAATCTTGGGACAATCATATGAATGTCAATGCAAAAGTTCCAGTTTTACTCATAAGTGAGATGTTTAAGTCTTTGAAACAGGATGAACGGGCATCAGTAGTAAATATCTTAGACCAAAAATTATCAAACCCTAATTCTGATTATTTATCTTATACTGCTTCTAAATATGTAATGTTGGGTCTGACAGATTCTTTATCTCGTGGTTTAGCTCCCCAAGTAAGAATTAATGCAGTGGCTCCTGGTCATACTCTAGCTAGTACTTTACAGAGTGATGAGGGTTTTGCACTCGCCCAATCATCCTCTCCTCTAGGTTTTGGACCTTCACCAGAAGATATTGCTAATGCTGTTTGTTATTTGATGGGTGCCAGAGCAGTTACTGGACAAGTCATTTATGTCGATTCTGGTGAAAGATTCTTGTCTAGATCCAGAGATGTCCTTTTTGAAACAGAGTGATTTTATGACTTCTCATACAGATGCTATTGCCAATATTCTATCTTCTTACGAAGGAGTGACTACTTTATTTCTAGAAGATATCGTGAGGGATGTTGACATAGGTGTTTATGAACATGAGGTTGGATCACCTCAACCAGTTAAATTTGACATCTACGTCTTGATATCTGGTGTTAAAAATCCTGAAAGCGATAATATTTCTGCGGTATTGAATTATGAATATTTATTGCAATCTCTCGAAGAAGTTCTCTCTAGCAGGAGATTTTCCCTTCTAGAATCTCTTGCTAGTACTATTCTGGGAACTATCATGGTTCCTGAAAGTGTAGAAGCAGCTTCTGTAGTTATAACCAAAATCGATGTTCTAGAGGGCGATGGAAGGCTTGGCTGTTCTATGACAAAGATAAAGCAATCTTCCCTTAATTAATTAAAATGGTGCAGGGGGTGGGATTCGAACCCACGAAGGCCTTGCCACCGGAGCTTAAGTCCGGCCCCTTTGACCACTCGGGTACCCCTGCGGCCTATGGGCGTGGGAACTTAGTCTTGAATCGCGCGGCTCCAAAACGTCCCGAAAATAGGTGCTTGAGTGGAACTTATGATAAGAACTCTTTAACACCCTGCGAACAGCCGAGAACCGTGCAAGTATCAATGAATGGTCCAGAACGCGTCAAAACAACGCGAATTGCTCTCTTCTTAGTCATACTAATGCTTACTCCTATTTATGCTGGTCAAACTCACAATTCCGAGCTGTCCGATAGTGATTATTCACGTAATAATACTGAAGCTACTGTTGAAATGTATACTCTATATCTTGCCTCCGCAGATTCTACTACTGACGGCGACGGACTGATTACTACCAAAATCCCTGAATCGGGAGGCCAGGAAACTGCTAGTGCTTTAGATGAAACAATTGAATTCATCAGTCAAGAACTACTTTCTTCAATAGAGGTTTTTGGTCGTCCAAATCAAGGTTCTAGTTCGGGCACCTATTATTTACCATTAGATCTATTTTTGAAAGCAGTAGGGCCAAGTGGTTCATCTGTTGAATGGACAATTAATGTTAGAGCTGGCGGTTCATCCATAGGTCAAGCAGAGTGGAGTGCTGATGCTTGCAATACAGGTATAGGTAATAGTTGTAATTTTGATCACGAGGAGTTTGAAGTAGACATTGGTTCAAGCAGTTCATTCATGGTTTTAGAAGATGAAACTATCGAAATAACAATTTCTGCCGAAATGTCCGGTTGTGATAGTAGTGGAGGCCCTTTTGGTTCGACATGTTCTGCAGAAGTAGCATGGAATGAAATTGATGGTGAAGCAACCCGTCATTCCGAGATTGAAGTTGAAACTAATGCAATATCCAACAGTGTTGTGGTTTTACAGAGAGATGGTGACGAAATATCTGAGGGGGCAGAATTAGAATGGTATCCTAACGATATTATCGAACAGAGATCTATGCAATTCACATTTGATGTTAAGAGTGCATTTGGTAGGTATGATATAGATAGTGTCAGATTATTACTTCGTGATTCTCAAGGAACCTATAGGATAGACAAGGAGATAAGTAATGATGACCCTGATATTGATGACACCAATGAGGGTATATTCGGGCACTACTCGTGGACTTATCCGGGTGGAGTTCCTTCTGGTGAATATTCTGTAGAATTAGAAGTAACTGACATTCAAGGAAATTTAGTATTAATTGATCATGAGCCTGTAGAAATGCATCAGTTTGGAGTATCTATAAATCATGGTATGGATCGGCAAACTGAATATATTGCGCCTGGTGAGATAACACCAATTCCTCTACAATTGGTACATAGAGGTGATTCTACGAAGTCCATGTCTGTAGAACTTGAGGTAATGACCAATTTGGGTAGTTCTTGGCTTGTTGAGTTTGATTCTGACTCCAGTCTTTACTCGTTAGATGCAGGAGGAGATATATTAAATCCAATATTGACATTACAAGCCCCTGATGATCTTACTGGTACCCCTAGTAGCATAGATATTAGAGCAGTGGCAGAAGCTGAAGTTGATGGTGTTCAGACTGTTGTACACCAAGATACTCTTAATATTATATTAGAGAAAATTGATGTTTTCCAACCTCCTGCAGTTTCTGTTTGGGATGAAGAGCATGATATACCCATTGCCAACTCTACAAGGCCTGATGATGTGGATTATACTATACCAAGGTATGTCGAATACGGCGAATTTACTCCCTTCTTACTTGAGGTCTTCAATACGGGATTTGATGCAGATACATTCAGAATAGATGTACTACAACGTTCCAAATCAATTATTCAAGTTTATGACAATGATACTGGCGAGAGAATCCTTGAAGATGTTGGCGATGGAACATTTCATTCATCATACTTAGAAAGGCATGCTACACAAGTCCTTCTCTTAAACATCAAACCATCTAATGATCGTGCCGATGAAGATTTGGGGTTAATCGAAATTGAAGTCACTAGTTCTGGAAACTCTTCGCTTAGAAGCACAGTTTTATTTACAATCCAGAGAACTTTTGGCATAAGAGCCGAGGTTGCCTATGATTGTGATGGATCTCCTCTTGGCCACATAGACGTATCTTTACCTCAATGTTTAACAGGCACAGATAGTACAGTTGAGCCTTTCCGTGTTAGAATAGTCAGTAGTGCAAATTCTGGCGATACTGCAATCTGGTGGCGTATTCAGAACCCTGCCACACTACAAGAAAATCTTGACATTAGTACTATTTATGGACAATGGCAATTTAGAATCGAAGATGAAAATCAGGAAGCAGTCCCTCGCGTATCATTAAGTCCGGGAGGTTTTGTTGAAGTGTTTGTAACAGCAACTCTGACTTCACAAGTTGAACAAGGAAACCACACAATATATCTCAGAATCATAGAAGATACTGACGACTCTGAACCTCGTTATTTTGATTTACCAATAACTTTTGAGATTGCTTCCGACCCTCCAGATTTAGAAATTGTGCAAGTAACTCAGGATAGGAAAATGTTGCCAGGAGAGGATTACTCTATACAGATGAAAGTTAAGAATGAGGGCAACACTGAGATGACAATTTTACTTGATGCTGAGGTAGATGAGGCAGGATGGGAAGTAGATATCGAGGGTCCTTCTGGATCCACATTCATCCAATTGGGTGCTTATGAAGAATTAAGTTTTAATTTGAAAGTCACAGTCCCTTCTGATGCCAATAATGGAGATAAAGTAGATGTTTTAGTCACAGCAATGCCTCTTGCCTATGTCATAGATGGAACTTTAGATACTAGTCAGAGTTGGTCGGATGATTACACTGCCAAGAAAACAGTTGTGATGACGGTTGATTTAGGGAATATTGTTGATATCGTAGTAAATGAATTAAGTCACCCTCGTCCTTTAACGCTAATTATATTGATAGTCGGTGTTTTATTGATTATTGCTGGTATTCAGAGCAATATGAATCGTCGTAAATGGGCTAGTCATATGGCACTAATAGAGTCAATGAATAAAGATGATAGCGAGGACGAAGAGCCCGATTCTTCCGATATTCCCGAGCCAGTAACCTCTGTTGAAGAGGAGCCCGATTCAAACCGTTATGATGACGATGATATAGAACTAGTCTAATTCTCGTCCGAACGGCGCTCCATTCTTCTTAAGACCCCCTTTAAACGCCACGAGTATTGGAGATGACTAGTTTGCGAGTAGTTTCAGTGAATTGTACTGACAAATTATTACTTAGTAAGCGCCGTTCCGCTTTTATTTTCACATCAATTATGCTACTTGCTTCTTATTCTGCAATTGAATTTGGGAGTTGGGAAGCCCTCGCTACTAGTGATGACGATGGAGATGGTTTAACCTATGGTCTTGAGTTCATCATTAATACTCAACCTCAGGACTGGGATAGTGATAATGACGGTCTACCTGATGGGTGGGAATGGCAATATGGTTTAGATCCTCTTTCTCCTTCTGGAATTAATGGTTCTACCGGTGATCCTGATGGTGACTCTCTCACCAACCTCAATGAATTCCTATATGGTATGCCTGCTGGATGGGATGATCCTACTACAACAAACGTACTAGATAATGGAGTTTGGTGGAATGGAACAGTTCCAGTTAGGAATTGGGATGAAGAAAGTGCAATGCAATTCTTGCAGGGTTCTGGATCGGATGGAGTAGATGAAGATCCTGTAGGTAATATCTGCTTCAACACCTTTGATGACGATAAAGACGGTTTAGTGGATAATTTTGATCCTGATGGTGATGGTGATGCTGATTGTTCAAGTGACGATGATGACGGTGATGGTGAGATTGACGAAGATCCAGATGGTTGGGATACTGATGGAGACGGCATGCCAGACGGGTGGGAAGTCGCAAACAATTTAGATCCAACTTCAGCTTCAAACTTAGATGGTACCTACGGAGATCCTGATGGTGATGGATTAATTAATTTGTACGAATATGTTAATCCTACATGGGGTACAAGGAACGGCTCGACGACCCCACCTACTCAATATTTTAGACCAGGCCCAAACAATATGACTGCAACAGAATCTCCTTGTAATCCAGTATTAGGTTTAGGTCCTGGTGGCTGTGCGATATTTACTGCAGAAGTAGATTCGATAACTCAAACCGACCCTCATAATAATGATACAGATGGGGACGGTCTGAATGACTCCTATGAGGCTCTAATTCTTTTAACGGATCCTACTTCATCAGATACCGATTCAGATGGTATTAGTGATGGTGTTGAAGTTAATGCATCGTATGGAGACCCTCCTCAAGCCTCAGATCCAAGAAACAATAATACTGACGGAGATCAATTTGATGATGGAGAAGAGGATATTAATGGTAATGGCATTGTTGATTTGAATGAAACAGACCCTACTCGTATTGAAGATCAGGGTGATTTTGATTCAGACGGTATCGATAATTGGGAAGAAAATATGACTTGCACTAGATGGGATATAGCTGATACAGATGGCGGAGGCGTCAATGATGGTGATGAGCACGCCATAGGTCACCAAACTGACCCATGTCTTAGTGAGGTAATTATTTCTAAATCAATAGTTAATTGGAATGCCGCTGCCTCTACTTTGCAACTAAATGATACCGCCGATCTTGATTTGGCACCTTCTGATTGGAGACAACAAAGTACTCCAATGGCATACTATGAATTGACAAACAGTAGTCTTGTCGGGTTTCGCTATTCTTCCGTTGAAAATGACCTTTTAAGAGACGTTGATGTCATTATGCCAGCAACTGCTATTGCTGTAATTTTTACGAATAATTCTTGGTGTTGGGATCCTTCTATGATTATCAATGACCCTCATTGTGATGACGATTTCTTAGATACTGATGGAGATGGATTAGCGGATTGGGAAGAGACATTAGCTACATGGGGGCCTCCAACTAATCCCACACTTTCTGACACAGATGGCGACGGTGTTGGTGATCTCTCTGAAGTTTTGAATGGGACTGACCCCAGTAATCCTTGTAGCAACCTCCTTGATACTGACGAGGATGGGTTAAATAATTACTTTGAAAATACTACTGGATGCGATTTAGTATTTGGTGTAGGAGGAAATGGTACTACTGATAATTATTACACATTGTGGGACGATGCTGATACTGATGATGGTGGCGTTACCGATGGCCAAGAATATTTAGATGGCACCAATCCTCAGAATAATTCTGAAGACGATCTCAATCCTATAGATTCTGATGGCGATGGTATACCCGATACCATTGAACAAGCCCTTGGCCTTGATTGGTTAAATCCTGATACCGATGGTGGTGGAATTCCTGATGGTCAAGAATGCGGTCCCGATTTCTGGTCATTAGATTGTGTAGGTGCTGATGGTAACCCTTGGGATCCAACGGACGATATAGATCCAAATATGTTGATGTTCACTGCAACCAATACTACAAGTATTGATTTAGGCATAACTCAATACTGGAGATGGCATACCTACGACTCCTATACAGGTGTTTCTTTCGGTGTTAATACAAGCCTTGTTGGCTATAATCAGATTGACTCTGTTGCTGCAGGATATACTCAGGGTGTTTCACATAATTCATTCTGGAATAATTCGGAACTTGATGACTGGATGATAGAATATTCTCCAGAAGCCATTATTGAATCAGGTGATGAGTTGATTGTCTCATATAATACTGTGAATTGGACATCTTGGAGCGATCCCGGAGCCGGACTAAATTTCTCTAATTATACTAGGGACGTGTTGGTTGATGGTTTCTCTGTCGATGTCGTATATACTAGCTCCCCTGATGTATTCTTTGGCCCTGAGGTTCGAGAAAACACTACGATATTTTTCGGAAGCGAATACGCCAAAGATCTACCTGATTCTTATCTAAACCGTCATAGTGAAATCCCCAATTCGATAACTCAGGCGGTATTAAGTGAGTCGGGTGCATTTTCTGCTTGGGCAAAGGTGGAAGCGATTCAAGACTTCTTGATTAATGGTAATAATACCACTACTTTCCTAAGAAATAACGATCCAGTGATTCTTGATTCTGAATCTGATACTGATAATGATATCACGAATTATATTTTGAATTCTTCTCACGAGGGTTCATGTGATCAATTTGCCACAGTTTTTGCCGTGATGCTACGCCATGCAGGTTTTGCTTCTAGAAAAGTGACAGGATTCTCCGGAGGTCTTTGGAACGATAGGGCATATGAGGTGTATGGAAGTGACTTTACTACTTGGGTCGAAGTTCAGATGCAAACTAATCAAAATCAAGGAAATGTTACACTTGGATGGGTTCCGTTTGAAGCATGCCCCCCTCAATCTCTTGTAGAAGTTGTGGATGAGGAATGGGGTCCGTCTTCATTCGATAGAGATCTCACAAGTGCTGACATCTGGTTGAATGGTACATTACAATTTGTAGATAATGCCACTTTAGCAGAGAATGTCACTCTTAAGCTATATCTTGTGCCCGGTAATTCTACTGATTTAGTTCCTGGCTCGGCAGCTACTATTGAAAATTTAGTTGCCAATGGTTCAACTGATGCTAACGGTAGTTTCTCACTTCTAGGCAAACCTTCGCAATCGGTTAACCCTGGCTATGGTGCATTAGTCTTACAAGTTTTCGAGAAAGCTTATGTTGGTTCACAAGGTATTTCTTTTGATTGGAGATTAAATATAACTGATGATGTCAATAACTCTTTCAGTTTCCCTTTACCTGTTGATCAACCTATGCTTGGAGTAGGTGTCAATTCCAGTGTTTCTGGTTACTTAGATCTTGAGAATTCTCCTTTTTCTGACGTTTCTTTAATTGATAATCTTCAAATTGTTTTGAATTACACTACTAATACTGATGGTTCTGTGAGTCTGATATCGAATATAGGCACTGGTGGTTATTATGACTTTGATATCCCTATTGCTGATTCTGAACCATTAGGTTTGATTAATGCCTCTATTTCTTTCCTTGGTTGGCATGAGGATGACTTGAATAATGCTAGTTCTCCCAGTTATCACATTAGACCATATGTTAATGATTTTATGTTTAATATCACACCTGCACCTAACCTAACAATCTCATTACAAGGCATCGATGTTGACAATACATTCTTGGACATAGATTCTCTAATCTTCATTAATGGTTCGGCTCTAAGTATTGGGAATACTCCTGAAGCATTAAATGGCACATTGTATCTTCAAATTAGGCGTTCTTCCGCAAATGGTCCATATCAAACTATCAAGACTTGGTATCTTAACGATTCTAATTGGTCAGCGTCTCCTGGGCAGTTCAACATTAGTTGGCTATTTTCTGCAAATGATGTACCAATACCTGCCGGCCCTGTAGAGGTTAAGTTTCAATTTGATGCTGAAGGCCTTTTTGCTAATGATCAGATTACTTATTTAACAGAATATGGAATAAGAAGTGACATTTCTTTTTCTTATGATTTAGTCCCTCAATCTCGTGGCAATCAGGCAGCAATCGAAGTCATTCTTACAGATCATACTAACACATCTCTTAGTAGTTTCTTAGGGACATATATCCTTGATTTTAATGGCACATCTGTATGGAATATTACTGACCCTGATGTCCCTAAAGTTACTCCAGTATGGGTTCCTGAATCAACTGCTCCTGCTGGCGATTATTCTTGGGTATTGAATTATTCAGGTAGTACCTGGCTTAATCAGGCCAGTATAGTGGATGTAGTAAGAATTCAGGGGCAGTCTAATTCTACGGTTAATATCGGTAGCGAATGGACACCTCGCGGCACTTCTAATTGGGTTTCTGGTTTCGCACAGGATAAGAATTTAGGGACTCCAGTCATCGGCAATAATTCATCTGTAACAGTTCAACTTCTAGTCCCTTCAGATTTGCCTCCCTTGCCTGATGGTTCTCCTGCTCCTGAGTTAGTAATTAGATTGGGTGGTACTTTTATCGATACCTCAACAGGTGCATATAATCTATCCTTCTTTATGCCTGAGTCTGTTTCATCGGGAGTATATGAACTCCGAGTTTTCTTAGATTATACTGGTAATCCTCCTTCTGGTGGTGAATACTACAAGGTATCTGATGCTGATTCCATTCTAGTCGGTATTCAAACAGAGATGATTGTTGAAAACGCTCCGTCCTCTTTAATTGTAGTAGCAGGAGAAGCTTTGATACTTAATGCTACAATTACTGATATTGCCGATGGCTCACCACTTCCTGATATCTCAGCAGATATAATCTTTGATTCAGGAGGTTCTTTGCAACAATTGCTTGAGACAGATGTGACTTTGTCAGATGGGATAGTTCGATTCAATCCAGTAATTCCTGCTGATACTCCCCCTGGTTTCTATGACATTTTAGTTTCAGCTCCAGATGACATATCTGCTAATCTAACTGATGTTGGTGCTGGAAGATGGCTTGGAAATGAGAGTACCTCTAATTTAACAGTTCAGGTATCCAGTCTAATTACTTTGGATCCTTTATCTTCTGAAGTTACCGCTGGTTCAACATTTACTGTTTCAGGGCAGGTAATTGATGCTGTAGACGCTAATAGAACAGTGGATGGTCCTATGGCTGTTGAGGTATTCTTCCTAAATGATCTTAGTGAGACACTTGTAACCAGCCATGTAACTTCTAATAATGGTAGTTTCAATATAACAGTACCAACAGATCCTTTAGGAGATGGTGTTAGTAGTGGTGTAAAGACAGTTGTTGTAAGTGTTCTTGAAGATAGTACTCCATTCTACCTTACAGGGACTGGCAATGATACTATTCTTGTTAGAGGTATTTCAACATTCAGAGATAAAACTCCTTTCCTTAATACTGTTGTAGATAGAGGAAATAATGTTACGTTGGGTGCACGATTGGTAGAATCTAGTAATGATGATTTACCTCTGGATGGAATGAATGTTTCCGCGGAATTCCACGATACTTGGTTGCCTGAAGTCATTTCTAGCACCCAGGGTCTAGTTAATTTCACATTCTTTATACCCAACGATCATCCATTAGGGCAAATCGATGTATTATTATATTTCAATGGTTCAAACACTCTTCATTCTACTCTAACTCTGATCTCTACAATTACAGTACGTTCACCCACGGTCATTACTGTAGACAATATAACTGACAATCCGGCAGCCGGCGATACATTCAATGTAAGTGGAACTCTAACTTCTAATAATGGTAGTTCAATTATAGATAGACAAGGAAATACTCTCGCACCGAGCTTAATTTTCCAGATTGATAATCGAGAAGATACATTTACGGTAATTAGCAGTAGTGTTGAGGTCGATGGTTCTTGGTCAGCAAATATTAGACTGGATTTGACATTCTCTCGCGGTTCTCATAATATTAGTGCTACCTTTACTCCAAATGTAAATTATTATGATTCTAGTACTGGTACCGGTTTCTTTGATAGTCGAGGTTACTCTTTAATTACAATACTCAATCCTTTAGATTTGGATCCTGACAGTCGAGTCGTTAGAGGTGAAGAAATAAATGTTTCAGTTTCCTTGATTGATAATTCGGCTTTGCCCGTTGAATCAGCAGTTTTGGATGTCATTGTAGACGGAAATGTGATTTCTAGCGTTACTACTGACTCTTCCGGATTAGCAAATACTTCTCTATTAGTCAATTCTACTAGAACCGCAGGACCTATGGAAATTACTGTAGTCTTCTCTGGAATTGCAGGAACTACTGGAATTGTAGGTGATGAATCCATAACTAGAGTCATAGTTCTTGCTCCAACAGTTCTTGTAATCACAGAAGTTACTGGATCTGCTATAGCCGGAGAATCCATAACCTTCCATGGTACTTTACTTGATGAACACGGCCACTCTCTGATTGATGATGGAATTGAAACCGGAGGTATAATTCATTTAACTATAGATGAGATAGATGTCGGTGCTTTGTATTCTACTCAAAGTAACTCTTCAACAGGAGAATGGTCGATAACTTATAATCTTCCATTAGATACTGATTATGGCGCTCATTTGGTTAAAGTTGATTTCTTTGGTGGCTTTACTTGGGTTGACCCAATGGGGCAGGGAGATTCTCTGAACCCTGAATACTATCTTCCTTCTTCTTCTACTTCTATCTTCAATGCCACACAGACCTCACAAGTGGTTCTTACTACTCCTCCTGGAGAAATTGATAGGAATCAATTGTTGACAATTGAAGGGATGTTGACAGATGGTGCAGGTAGGACGCTCCCTGGACGTTCTCTTTCTGTATACATGAATGATCAATTTTTAACAGGTCTAAATGTTGATCAGGATGGTAATTTTAGTTTATTTATTCCAGTCCCTTCAGATATGCCATTAGGTCCACGTATTGTGAAGATTGTTTTTGATGGGGAGGAATTCATTCTTTCTTCGAACTCTTCTTCAGTATTCATAGTATATGCTCCTGCTGAAGTTTCTCTTGCTCAGCCTAATGCCGTGGCTGTAGGGGACAATCTAGTCTTAACAGGGTCAGTAACTGATAATCTACCTGGCGGTTATTTGGCAAATCATTCTCTTGAGGTATTTATTGATGGAGTATTGATTGGTATAACAACAAGTGATGAAAATGGTGTTTGGTCTTTGAATTGGGAAGTTTCTGAATTTTTAGATGTAGGTACCCACTTAGTTACTGTTAATGCACCACAGCAGGGATACTATCGTGAAGGAAGTGCTGAAGTAAATTTGACCATTGCCTATCATTCTGGTATTTCTCTTCAGGTTGACTCTAGTGTTGTTACTAGAGGAGGATTGTGGAATTTCACAGGAAGATTGTATGATGCCGATTCTGAAGGCCTTCCCGGCTTAGATAATCGTGAAATTATAATATATCTTGATGGGCAAGAGATTGGTCGTACAACAACTATTGGTAATGGTTTTTATTCCTTTAATCATGAATTGGGTTATTCTATAGAAAGAGGTGGCCATGATATATTAGTCGCATTCTCTGGTGAGACATATTATCTTCCAGTAAATTATAATATGACTGTTTATGCTAGATCGGATATTGAGATTGAAGTTCTTTGGGTATCAGAGACCATAATCAGAAGTGACATTGAACATCCAATTAAAATAGAAGGTAGAATTCTGGAAATAGGAGGTGGAGGAAATGTATTGGAAGACCTGGTCGTCACTTTGCACTGGCTCCCAACAGGTGCAGAAAACGCTAATCTTCAATGGGATGAAGCAACGGGTCACTTCAGGCTCCAATCCAATGCTCATCATCCTATGCCACCTGGTCCTCTTGATTTAGTCATCAGAGTCGAATCCGACACTTCTAGATACCTTAATGGCGGTTCCGAAGAGTTGTCTGTTTCTATCATGGTTCCTGTTAATTTTGATTTCACACCTACTTCGATAAAGTTAGGTAAAGATGATAGGATAATCAGAGGAACTGTTAATGTCACTGCTACAGATTCATTTGAACCAGTATCTAATATCTCTATGACTGCATCTTTAGTTAATGCTTCATCTGGGCAGACTCACTTTAGGGTAATTGAAATGACTGATCAAGATGGTTTATTCACATATGAATTCAAATCTATAGAAGGCTTACCTACATTATGGGATCAAGGATTCTGGGGGGAATTAAGTATAACTTTCAGTACAGATTCTTTATTCATTGATCCATTCAATAGAACTTGGCTTGCTACTCAACATGGAGGTATCGATATCGAATATGAAGAGACTCCTGAATCCTCGATATTCCAATCATTCTTATTTGTATTGTTATTTGTTTCTATAATTGCAGTCTTAGCGGGGAGTGGACTATATTATCGTCGACGTAGAAATGCTACAATAGATGAGTTAGCTGGAATTTTCAGTTATACAGCCGAACTTCTTGCTGCTGGTGATGAATTTAGAGAGGCAATCTACAATTGTTATGAAAGCCTTTGTCAAATATTGATGCGTAGAGGATTCTTGCGTAGAGACTTCGAGACTGTCCGTGAGTTTGAGATTGCAATTAGATCAGCATTGCCTATAAGTGAGCAATCTCTTATCGCTTTGGACCGGATTTTTGAAGAAGCTCGTTATTCAAGCCATATCTTGGGAGAAGGGCATCGACAAAATGCCCAAATTGCA
>Ga0066836_10000038_pt1 | contig 48634 bp, 47 predicted proteins | sample ETNtaG_18_FD_71568 | JGI IMG/M metagenome (GOLD analysis project Ga0066836, IMG submission 71568) | Marine microbial and viral communities from oxygen minimum zone, Eastern Pacific Ocean - ETNP201302SV91 | ecosystem: Environmental > Aquatic > Marine > Oceanic | place: Pacific Ocean: Eastern... | reverse complement strand
GGGACTGATAGACCAAGACGGGATGCCAATAGTTTGGAAGCTCCTTGCTCATCCATCATCAGTGCGACATGGTAAATGTTGGGCACGTCATGAGCACTGAAAACATGAGCCGGATCTACATGACAAAATGAAGACAATTTATCTTTCACTTCAGGTAAGAGTGGTTCACTACTCCTGCAAACAAGGAAATCGGGAGCTAAACCTGCGGCTCTTAATTCTTTGACCGTATGTTGTGTTGGTTTCGTTTTCTGTTCGCCAACTACACCGATAACTGGAACTAATGATACATGGAAGAAACAGATATTTTCTCTCCCTACTCGGAATTGGAATTGACGCAAGGCCTCAACAAATGGTGCGCTTTCGATATCTCCGACGGTGCCACCTAATTCAATAACACAAACATCGGGTTTATCTCCACTACCATCGCTACATTGTTGGGCAACTTTTTCAATCCATTCTTGAATTTCATTTGTAATGTGGGGGACAACTTGAACCGTTTTTCCAAGGTAATCTCCTCTTCGTTCTCTTTCGATCACTGCTGAGTATACTTTTCCTGTAGTTAGATTATTATCGCGTCCCAAACGAATGTCAAGAAATCGCTCATAATTACCCAAATCAAGGTCGACTTCCCCTCCGTCATCTAATACGAAAACTTCTCCATGTTCAAAAGGACTCATGGTTCCAGCATCGCTGTTTAGGTAGGGGTCAATCTTGATTGCAGTGACTTTCAAACCCATCGATTTCAATAAAACGCCGATGCTACTCGCCGTTACTCCTTTCCCTATTCCACTGAGGACCCCGCCCGACACTACGACATAACGCATGCAATCAACGGGGTCTGAACCCCTTATGCGAAGTACATGAACGTTGGCTTTGTTTTGACCTTTTTTCACCGTCTATGGTCAATACCGAAGTTCAAGTATCGACTCGGCCGGAGGCCAGATATGGCCACGCGCATTCTCGTTACTGGTGCGTTGGGCCAAATTGGGACTGAATTGGTTGAAGCATTGCGTGACAATTACAACCCACAATCTGTAATTGCGACAGATATCAGAGATGTTGCAAATCATTCTATTTTAAAATCAGGTCCTTTTTTTATCCTAGATGTACTTGATGGAAATGCGCTTGAAAAATTAGTTATTGAGTTTCAGATTGACACAATTTATCACCTAGCGGCTCTTCTTTCAGCGACTGGGGAAAAGAACCCTGAATTATGCGAAAGAGTAAATGTTGGTGGTACGAAAGTTGTGTTTGAATGTGCTAAAAAGCATGGTTTGCGAGTGTATGCACCATCTTCAATCGCAGTTTTCGGACCAGATTGCCCTGATTTAGCCCCCCAGGTCACTCCACTCAATCCAACTACAGTATATGGGAAAACAAAAGTGAATGGGGAACAGTTGGGACTAATGTACTGGAAACAATTTGGTGTCGATATACGTGGAATACGATATCCTGGCCTAATTTCTTACAAGGCTCCAGCAGGGGGCGGGACAACTGATTATGCAGTTGAGATATTTTCTGCTGCCATTGAATCGGGTCACTACGATTGTTTTGTAAGGGGAGACACAAGATTGCCTATGATGTATATGGAAGATGCGATTCGGGCCACATTAGAATTAATGTCTACACCATCTGAGCAGTTGGGAGATTCTAGGGCCGGATACAATATCGCGGGGTGTTCATTCACTGTAGATGAATTAGTAACATCTATTCGAAGACATCTGCCTAGTTTCACCTGTTCATTTAATCCTGATATACGTCAACAATATGCCGATTCTTGGCCCAATGAAATTGAAGATAAACTTGCGAGAAAAGAATGGCTTTGGATACCTGAATTTGACCTAGATCGAATGGTTGATGCAATGTTCGTTGGCCTCCAAAATTGATAGATTATACAGATATTAATTGGATAGAGTGTTTGTCATAATCCAAAGAATCATCCAGAAACTAATTCCTGCGGTGAATACCCCCCATGTTCGGACCATAACTGGCCTAGTCAACATACCACCAAGTCTTGAAATTGGACCTCCCCAAGATGCTACTAAACGGAACAATAGGGTAGTGAAACCTGCAATAATAGTGAAAAAAGCAAGGAAAATTGGGCCTAAGAGATAGCCCCAACCACCTCCTGCGATTCTCGAACCTACACCTTGTGCGAGTAGAGTCGGCATAGCAATCCATGATAACCATGCAAACCAGTGCCCCATTCGCATATCCCAGGTGAACATTTTCTGACTCCGCCACTTTCTGTATGATCCTGGTAGTATTGAGTGGATTTTTGTTGCAATGAAATCAATTTCTGGCACAATTTGCCAGATAATCATGGCTATGGCCTGCCAAGCCATCCAGGTTATGAGTGCTAATGTTAACCATGTCCAAAACATGGCACCAGCTGCTCCAACAAGTATGGCCACAGGAAGAGCCCACACCAAGTACCCAGTTGCTGCCGCACCGAAAGTTCCAATCCAACCTGCAGCTGGAATTAAAACATCTTCCGGTGCCTCAATTCGCTCACGTGGTAAGCCTAAAATAAGTAAGGGGAGCATTACAATAAGGCTACTGATACTGAGGAGTTCAAATGGGCTCCTCCCCCCTCCTGAGTCAGCTATTTCAATTGATTTTTCTAAATCGACAGGGCTCATGCTAGCGGGTTTCCAACTAACTATGAACCCTGCAGAATCAATAATTACAACTCCATCTGCAATTCCAGTTGGGAGCATTTTAGCAACGGCTCCATCACTTTCATCAATTAATAATGGCCAAGAACCATTTAATTTCATGGCATGAGTATCGCCATCATACATCTCGACAGAATCTCCAGTAATTAATTGAGCAAATGAAACTGAGTCACCTAATTTTTCCTTGGCGATTGAAAAATCTTCCATTTGAAGATCGGAAGCGGGTGATCCGGCTAAGAATACTCCCAATACCAAGGCATCCTTTCCATTTGTTAAACTCCCCAGACTTTCTTTACCGTCACCATGGGTAAGTAGTGTGAAGTTAGGTGCCGCCGCTTCATTTTGCTGTGAATCTGGACCTATATCTGGTAATGCCACCAATGTTCCAAGTACAGAAAGCATGAGAATGGCAATTACAACTAGTGCCGGCCAAGGTGGAAGTCTCGTGCTGAAAAACCATCCTATGAGCCCCAATGTGGAGAGTATTGGTATGATGGTAAACCATCCTGATGCAACCCAAGTGCCCGCAGTTTCTATTACTTCAAATCTGAGAACACCGATTATATGACAAGGGGGGTCCGTAGATTCAAGCAGACCTGCATCAAATAACCCATCTGAGGTTTGGATACAAACATCCATGACATACATCCCTGGTTTCATTGTATTGTTCGTGACCCAAGTCCATGCCATGCTTCCAGAATCAGTTTGGCGTGTACCATGAGGGGGAAATTCAAGGTGCTCCACTCTCATTTCTTCTTCCGGCATAATTCTGTAGTGAACTCCTTGGTCCCATCCATCTAGTGGGCCAATGATATCAATGATGATGTTTGAATAGTCATCACTTCCAAATGGCGAATGGGGAGTAAACTCAATTTGAGCAATACCGTTTTGGTCCACCGTTGAGTTCAGTGAAGGTGTCAGCATATCTGCTTTTATTATCAATCCACTAGTGAGGTCATAAGTGCCCCAGAAAAGCCGACCAGGTCTGGATTCACAATCGTGCACGACCGATACATCAAGCGTGATTGATTCCCCTACGTCAAGCATTTCATCAATTTCAGTTGTAATTGTGAACTTGTGTGCTTTGTTCCAGTCATACTCCATTGGAATTGAATCACTCGGGAGGTTGTCCATGACGGTGACATCACCAATTCGAACTGTGGCATAGAATGTTGTTTGGGAACTGAGTAGTGCTGTGCCACCTGGAATGATGTTAGTGGCCTTACATGTTGTAGAATCTTCAACTTCCAAGCCTGCAAACAAATCAACAGATAAGTTGCCTTTGAGGTTAGTTGGTTGAGTTGCAGCATTTGTTGAAGCAGAAACAAGTGAGACTGGGAATCCATGCCCGGGGAATATGACTTCACCACCAGGGTAGCCAGTATTTGGGGGGTGAATTCGATCTAACCCTTCATTCCCCTGCGTACCATTTAGGAATATGTGATGTTCAGTAGGTAGGTTCCAATCGAGACCCGGCCCAGTTGGGAAATTTGTGGTTTGACTAGAAACTGGTGATGGTGCTACACTCGTGGCCAATAATGTCACAATGAGAATCATCAGGACATTACCTGAACGATTCCCTTCGCTGCCGTGCATGGCGAGCCCAGAACCTAGGCCTTCATCAAACCGGCGGCCCTAAGGGCCGCCGTAAAAAGACGCTTTAATTGCTCATAATTGGTAGCAAAAACCAAGCTATAATCGCCCCAGATGTAATTGCTAAAGAATTAACAGTACCCTTGCCAATATAGCCACGGTTTTCGAGAACTGCCCCTAATACGGAATCAATCTGACACCCTATGAAACCAATCACAGTGACACCTATAATGAAGTGTACAGGTTGGCTCAACGCTTCAGCATCGAGGATAGTACCTAGTGCTGCACTGAAAAGTGCAATGAATCCAGAACCAACGAAAGCGGCAAGTTGTCCAGATGGACTAAACCCCCCATTCACTCCTGGCTTACATCTTTTGAAAGTAGTAATCATCCTTACACGATGGTCCAAGCATCCAAATTCACTTGCAAATGTGTCAGATGCAGCGACAGCAACAGATGCAGAAAATATCGGTAGAAGGTCCTGCCAATTCTGGGTATATAGTGCAAGTAATGAAATGAATAGAGGGACACCTCCATTCGCTAACACATTTGTCCAATCTCTTTCCCCCTCTTTTCCCTCATTGAAACCACGACTTTTTTTCTCTGCGTACTTCCATTTCGTTGCTACAAATCCAGATGTGAGGAATGCGAGTAATATCATGAGCCAACTCCAGTGCCCTGCAATAGCAACACCTAGCCCCAAAACTGCTGCAGCCCAAGTTCCAGATTCGTTGAGTACTCTTCTTAGGCGACTGATAATCATTAGGAGTAATACCAAGATAATTGAGATGATGAGGTTGGTCTGTTGCAGACCTCCAGTCATTTCTAACTCGATCATATGATGCCTCTGGTGCCCCTGCGACTTACCTTCTGCGGTTGAATGTTACTTATGTCAGCAGAGAAATGTTTTGTTTTTCCATAATAATCTGCATCCCCGCATGACTCTAAGTAAGTATTTACCTACTAATTCTATTCGTGATTTCCGCAAGTTGCTGTTGGTAACTATCTACTGCCGCCCCATCCGGGGCATCACGTACGCTTGACAAAAGTCCCATGCCAATTAGAAGTACTCCTATGACCAAGAAAAGAATCCACATCAATTGTAAAATCACTCGACCTATTTCACCCATCCCTTGTTGCAATGCGACGAAGTCAACAACGATTGAAGACCCATTCCAGAATGCGTGCCCTAGCATTGCAAGGAGTAATCCCAAAGCAGGAGATTTTGGGAGTGGTATTTTTAGTAATGGATCTTTAACTCCAATCGCCTGAGGTGGCAACCAAACTTTGACTCCAGATGAGAGGGTTTGTATCCCTGGTTCAGGTTGTACGGAATCAATTTCTATTCCTGTTTTCGGGTTAAAAATTTTCCAATTCTTGTCGCCCGACAGGGGCGTTGAAATTTTTTGCCCATCTCGAGCCTTTAAGTGTAGTTCATTTGCTCTTTTTTGCATAAGATGCCAGCCAATCCCTGCCCCAGTTAGTGATGTCCAAAATGCATGCCCTGGGATTGAACCAATACCTCGAATTAATGTTGTAAAGCCTAATGCTACAGGATCTACACTGGCATTTGAGATATACATTAAATTTTCAACAATTGCAAATCCCAACCCCACCGTAAATCCGATTTGGAAACCATGTTTTGGTGATTTAATTCGATTTGCAAAAAACAATATGGCTACACCTTTACAAAATTCTTCTCCAACTGGGGCGGAAATTGAAACGGTTAGTGCAAATAGTACATCAGCAGATATGTTAGGTGTAATGAATTGTATAATTCCAGGAAATATTGACGAATTGATGACAATTGCTGGGAGTCCAGAAAGCATTCCAGCCATTAACCAGGCTTCAGCATCACGTTTTCGAGTAGGCAAACCAATTTGGTGAGTTGAATGTGACCACCAACCCATAACAGGTATGCTGAATCCAATAAGAATAGTTGGAATTAAGAGGGGGAGGACCAGTATGTATGCACCAATGGCTGAAAGTATTGCTAAAATAATTGAAAATAAAACTGTACAAGTGAACAATATCCATGATGCTTTTGAGGTTGGGACATCGAGAATTGAATCATCCCTGATTAAATGGCGCCCCATCCTTGTTGGCATCGGAGTACTCAATGACCCCTCATGCGATGTTATTGCATGCAAAACCTTACCGTTTGGATCTGGTATTGCACGTTCTAGGAGTATAATCCGTGGTCTTCTCATTGCAACCATTGCGAGCAAGAATGGAATTGAAAAAGCTAGGCAAACTGAACTAAAAAGGATATCACCATTTAATGCCTCAATAATTGCACCTGCTACAATTTGTTCAAAGAAGAAGACCAATATTACAAGTCCCACAACACGAGCGTACATTCGCCAAGGTCTACTTGGTCGAGCCATCTGTAAATTGGGGTCGGATGGAGTTATTGGTTCCGGTTGAATTTCAACCCAAGTCGCACCATCACTTGGTAGATATTGCGAGTTTTGCTGAAGAGAAAAACCTGGCCCAGATGTGAAGCCCGGGTTTGGAATCATGGTGCTCCCAAGAGGTCAAGGCCCTTGAGGGTCCCGCTCAGTTCGCCCATCAATCCTCACTTAAACAGCAGTCGGCATCAGGTTATCATCACAGCGGGATTTAGGCGAAGACGTTGCTATTCAAGAGTTCTTGCATCAATTCCTAAGAAGACCACCACATTCTGTACAATATATTTCTCCCCTAGTATCATCTTTCTTCATCGCGAATAATCCGCAGTGGGGGCAAGGAGGGAGGCCATGGCCACTATTTGGTTCACGAAATCTACGACGCATTCTTTTCGGCAAAAGTAGCCGAGGCCAACCTCTTTTTGGTTTACGAACCTTCGGCATGTAGTCTCCTTTTGTGACATATTTGTTGATGCTTTCTATCATCAATCATGCTTGGCAGCCCAACCATCTTCAACTGAAAGTGCCTTATTCTTAAGAGGGATAATCTTCCTATAGACCGAAGCAGGAGCACATAATTCTCCATCCACAGTTAGTAATCTCGCAAGTGGGATTCCGAAGTGGTGTTCATTTTCAACCAATAGAGGTTCAAGAATAGACCAATCTTCTTCTGTTAAATCAACAAAATCACCACCGTTTAGTTGACTACTTGAAAGTCGGTTGTGTGGATCTCGGACATAAATGGCCCCTCCGCTTGAGAGGCTGAATAAATTCCCGCCAGGATATGGAGTTTCCATGGCCATAATTTCACCTTCAGAGGTAAATTCAATGCCATTAATTAGTACAAATCCTCCTCCGTCAAGTGGATCTCCTGCCATACATGATTCTGCAAGGTAATCAAGTGCAGTACCGTTAATCACAAGTTTCGGATTGCCTACAGAATTAATCATTGGGCGACCAGCAGCATTGCCTAGCACGAATAATCTGCCACCTTTTGCCCCATAACCATAACATTGGCCTACATCACCATGTATGACCATAGTACCCCTTTTGTGAATTTGTCCAATTTGGTCTTGACCATTTCCATGCATGTGGATAGTCATACCATCATTTCCACTACCTAAGTAATCCCCTACACTTCCGTACACATCAATTCTTACATCATCGGTATTCATTCCAAATCCATTGCCAATGAATCGATGACCTTGACACATGATAACATGGAAATTTTTCCATCCTTTTTCGTATAATGAAATTAATTCTCTAGCTAAACTATTGCTACCTTCGATTGGATACGGTCGAGCATCGACCACAATTGCCTGATTATCATTTTCAGGGTTAGGTTGGTGTCCAGGTCCAGTTTGACCTACTAGTGATGCACATGGTGATGATTTACTCCCTATCAAAATTTCATTAATCGAATCTTCGACATGATCGAGCCAGCGACTACGACGTAGATTGCCGGTGGAGTATTGTCTATTCAGTAAAAGACGTAACAAATCAAGAGATTTCATTCTGTCTCGCTGTTGTGACTGAGTATGAATTTCCGAAAGCATTGCTCTTGCAGCGGGCCAATCCATTGTGAGTAACGATTCTGAGCAAGTCATGAAGCATTCCTCAGCGTCTTGACTTTCAGGCCAAACAACTTCACTCGTCATGGCAGCATTCATTATTTCGAAATCGCCGGAAGGATGAGTGTCAACTAACCTACCAAATTTGTCAGTCATCACAAGCTCGAAACCTCCGCCATCTTTTTTCATGACATCAAATAGAAATGCTCCCCCGTCTGTATAGGACCCACCTCGGGCATTCCAATACCGATCACATCTTCGCCAGAATCGTTTGTCTTCGGAAGCAAGACTTTCCATAACAGCATCAATCACTTGCTTTTCGGAAGCACAGAATGCTATGGCAACCTCTCCACGTTGGTAAGAGAATACTTGTGGACGAAGCATACTGGTATCTGTAATTCCAATTAGTCGATGGTGTCCTTTTCCTGCACCTTGGGCTATAATAAAGAACCAAGGCCCATCTGGGGATCCATGAATATGAGTTTTTTGAATGGCCTCATAAATTGCTTTCTTTTCATCGGGTAACATGACAAAATCAAGCTCACTTGTAGGTGCTAAGGATTCAATTAGATATTCCATTGGATAATCATAGACTCGAAGGTGGAGGTCAAATGCAAGTGCAGCAACTTCTGTATCTGTGAAGAAAAGCGGTTCCATTCCTCGTTGTGCCAAGTAGTCCTTGACTGAAACATAATTGCTGAAATCACCATTATGTACCAATGCAACGTCAATTCCTTGACCAAATGGGTGTGCACCCCCTGGGTGTGTTACTCGTCCTCGAGTTGGATATCTGTGATGCCCAATCCAAACGTGTGCAGTAACATTGTCCAGACAATAGTACTTGATGACATCTTCAGCATAGCCCACAATTTTCAGGATTAACATGTCTCTACCGTGGCTTAGAACGAAAGCATCAGCCCTACCATTTTCCGCATAATATTCCACATTCAATTTGTGTGTGTTGCGATAAACATACTCGGAATGGATTGCATCTTCATCCTCAAAGTCACCTGGATTCAAACTTGTTTCACTGAACATTTCAGCAATACCAGATTCCGTTGGCCGAACCCAGTAGCAAGTCACGTCAGGGGGACATACTTCAAGTGCTGAAAGCGTAGTCCAATCCTCGAGAGTAGGCACATCATAAATGTGATCAACTTCAAAGGAAGAATGAATATATTTCGCCTCAATTTCTTCTCTAAATCCTTCGTTTACCCAGGCAATTGCAATTAGATAACTACCTTCCAACACACTTTGTGTAGTGCCAAATTGCGTGGAGTTTAATCCAACCATTGCTACACCACCTCCTTTTCCATTCCCTCGGTTTCGCATTTGTTCCAACGATCTGAATAGATGTCGGCCAGCAACTGGAATTTCGCATGCTAATCCCACAACTCCACATCCACCTTCTGCAGCATCATCTTCATGCATTTCAATAGAAGGTAGTGAATCAGTCAGCTGTTTTCTAGCTTTCAACACAGCGTCCGGATTTGTGGGTGTATCTCCACGGGGCCTGGATATAATATTCATGAGAGGTGCCTCAAAATCGGGTCGATTTTGAAACATTAAGCCTCACCTCCTGAAATATATCGAAGTAAATCAGTCCGGCCTCGTAGTTGACCAATTTCATTAAGTCCTAATTCTCTGAGAATTTCTCGAATTCTTTCTGATACTGCTTTGTAGTAATTGTCCAACCTGTTTGCCCCCCATGCTTGCTGAACCCATTCTTGTAGTTCAGTATCTGTTGTAGTCAATCCCCATGGGCAACCGCGTCCTGATGGCCCCCCTTCACAATTAGAGCATCGAGTACAACCCATCGCCACTAAATCACTGGTTCCAAGTACGCAGCCATCTGCCCCTAGGGCAATAGCTTTTGCAATATCGTCAGCAGTACGAATTCCGCCACTAGCGATAATTGTGACATTATCTCGCACCCCTTCTTTTAGCATGAATTTGTGTACCTTGGGAATTGCTAATTCGATGGGCATGGCAATATTCTTCTTGGCGATTTCAGGTGCTGCACCAGTTCCACCAAAACTACCATCCAGGTGCACGATATGTGCACCTGCGTAGTAAGAACCAACTGCGACCATATCTACATCGTGTGGTGTGCTTACTTTCACGGACATTAATGCCGTAGGATTGATTGTTTTAATCCAATCAAGGTGTTTCATGTGATCTTCCACAGAATATGTGGAATGGAACGGGAATGGGCTGAAAAGACTCACGAAAGGTACACTACCACGCATCTTTGCAACTTCATCTCCAGCTTTAGAAGCAAGAAGATGCCCACCTAATCCTGGCTTTGCCCCTTGAGCGTACTTGAACTCAATAATAGGTGCGGCTTGGATTGATTTCTCTTCAACACCAAAGTATCCTGTTGCAACTTGTGTAATTACATTCTCTTTACAAGCGTATAATTGATCAGGATATCCACCCTCTCCTGTCGACATGAGTGTGTTCCAGTTTTTTGCATTCAATGCTCTCGACATCATTACGTTTACAGAAACAGAACCATATGACATCCCCCCTCCATACCATGGGATGTCAATTTTCAACTCACGTCGATTATCACCCCTTCTGTTTAAATTCAGAGAAATATCTACTTCAGAGTCTTCAGATAATTGATTTTCTTTGGGTACTTCTTTGAATTCAAGACGATCAAAACCCCCTCCACTCTTACCAGTTTTGTAGTTTAGATGAGGTGGACATTCTCCCGTTTCAGCCATATACCATGTTGAAGCAATTAATTCATCCGTCCAGCGAGCATCACCAAGCGCTTCAGGCAAGCCATAGGGTGTATCGGGAGACGCCCTTTGATGAAATCCATCATGCATCAAATGTTGTGTCTTTTCCAATAATTTTGGGCTTGGTTTCTTCCATTCTTTAGCAGCCATCAATGCCCACCTCCAATAAATCCATCAATATCACCAAACGCTTCTTCTTCTAGGTGGCCACACCACATTGCACGCCCGATTTCTCCTCTCAGACGACGCACCTCGCGAATCCCCATTGCGCCGAGAATTTCTAGAAGCTGATCACGCCATGAGCAAGATAAATTCAAAATTCGTTGAACTCCCCAATCTGTGTCCAGTTTTTTTGGTAACAAAACATCCGCTGCATCACGTGCCCGCAAATCCCCACTGAGATGTGCCTGCATTGCAATGAGGAGTGGATGATCTAATCCTACGGCATCCATTCCTGTGATGATTGCTTTTGGTAGATGATCTGCACCAGCAATTCCTCCTGAACCCATGAGGGTGACTTCGTCACGATTACCATTCTTCACCAAAGTGAAATGTGCTTCTTGGAATAAATCCATCACAAATTCACCTTGGTCACTTAGGCCATGGTGGTCTGCAACAAGTCGGATTATAGATACACCTGAGTTGACCATTTCGATTAGCCTTGATTTCCAATCTCCAATGAATGGCAATCTGACAGATACAAGTAAGGGATGGTCCTTGACAACAGCCCATGCTTCAGGGCTCCAAGTGGTCATTTCAACCATTCTCGTGCCATTTCCATGACTTTCAATTGAACCGATTTCATTAGGAGGGATCATTGGTACCACGTGTGCTGAAGAAAGTCCTAGCGCAGTAACAGTTTCATTGGGCAAGAACGCTAATGTGTCGATATCTTCTGCTGCTTGAGCATAAATCCGGGATACAATCTGATCAACTGATGAGGGCGGTGCATCAAATACGAATGGAACTTGAATCGTCATCATCTTCGGCGAATTAAGCAAACTTCCATTTTTATGAAATGAAAGGTACATTGGTTTGTAACCAAGATCTACACTTGTACCAATTAATTCACGACCGTGAATCCCATCACGACTTGGCCGTACGATTTCAGACATGTCTGTAAACATCTGATCAAAACCTGGCCCCCCAAATTTGCCACGATATCCTTGACCACGTACTGGGACTGAACCTTTTTTGGATTCTTCATTAATTCTAGCAATATGCTTGCTAGTGAGGTATGAATCTCCAAGTTTAGCAAGCTCTGGATTAGGTGAGACTTTCACAAATTCAGGATGTTGAATTTCACACCGTAAACATCCGACACATAAGTCTGGCCGAGGGGAGAATCCACCAACTGGGCCACTGAAAACCCCATATGTACAAGGTCTGGAAAAGACAACATCCCAATGACCAAAGTACTTGAAAAACTCCTTAGCAAGTAGTTTAGCCAATCCAAATTTACCAACTTTCACATTGAATCTACGAGGAATTTTTTGTCGGTCTTCAGTTTCAATAGCATCTATGTGGTATCGATGATATGTATCTGCAATTTCCCGATTTATTTTTGATTGTTCAGCTACAGGTAGTTGAATTGAAACCTCTGATTTCAAACTTGTAGCATTCGCCCCTCTACTTTCTTCCGCTGCCAGCATAAGCCACGCCCCTAGAGGGCCTGACCTAAAATGCCCCCTCTTAATCATTTAGTCCAAAATTGATTCTTTTTCACATCAATTTGGGAACATTCTGAATAAATGTCCAATTTTTATCGTTAAAGTTGTACGTTTGAACAAAACAACTTTCATTCATCTTCGCTTGATTTGTTCCAAGCATGACTTGGTCTTGAATCACTCAAAGGTAACCCTTCAACCTTCAATCGGACGAGCCTGTGGATGACAAATCCAGTCATCCATAGGGATGGGATACTGAGTAACAATGCGAGGTTAACAGGCACTCCTTCAGTATATTCAACATAAATGTGGACATCAATCACTTCCTCGGTACCTGGGTGGTGAATAATCAGTAACGTCCATTCATTATGATGGGAGTCAAAATCAACTATTTCATTTTGGAGAAAAAGAGTCCCTTTTGGACCAATTTCCTCAGACCACCTTGGTTGGTTTTCCTCGTTCCAATTGATCACTCCATTTTCCATTAATTCAACACTTTCTTTCAAGGTAAGCAAAGTCACTTGGATTGTGTATTCCTCATCCATATTGGTTACAGAAACATGTGCAAATTCTTCCCCCGTCGGTTGTATGATATCGAATTTTGTATCTCCAGGTCCAAGTCTCATCGATGCGCGGTCATCCATGGTGCTTTCTTGATAATTCAAACCCCCCATTATTGCTGCAAACAACAACAAGACAACAATTCCTTCAAATAGAGCATGGCGGCCAAATTTGAAGCGGTTTACACCTTCGAATGTTCGCCCGAAGTCATTTCGTAGGCGCGGTTGTATGTGGTGGATGAACAAGGCTCCGATGCCTCCAATCATGATGCCTAATGGGATGTCTACAATCCAATGGATCCCAAGGTAGAGAATTGCAAATGCAAATAGGATTGTGTTCCAAAGAATGAAGCGATGGTACGCCAAATGTTTCCATTCTTTCATTTTTATTCCTTTGTCACGCACATGCAACCAATTGAGTGCAAGAATTCCAAATGGTATTGCAATATGCAAACTTGGGACACAATTGTCGAGTGGGTCATGTGTGGCATAGAAATCAGTATACCACCCATCATGGTAGAGAAGAGCTTCCATTCCTGGAATGTATGAGCTTGTCACCTCCACATTGAAGAACAGATAATAAGGGACTGCTAAAGCATATATTAGGAGGTAATTGAGTGTGACTTTATCTGTCAGATCGCGTTCTCCTGTGTACATGTAATATATTGTAGTCACATAAATCAGAAATAGATAGATGAACAAGTAATGAAAGTTTAGGACGTCTGTTAAAATAGCATTTGAAAATGAGTCTTGAATCCACAGGACCGATTCTCCTTCAAACGCTAGTACCCAATCCGTATAATGACCAGTTTTGACTTTTATGGGTTCATTTAAGGCGTCTGTAATTTGCTTCCAGAATACGATCAGTAAGTACCCCATGATGTGTAGGTAGTATTTTTTCCCCTTGATTTCACAATATATTCGATTCATGGGGACTCTAGAATCTTTTTGATTACGGGTGAAGGACCAACAAAGTAGTGGGGTGAGTAATACAATCATGGTCATCATGATACCATACGGTCCAATGGTGATGCCATACATGGCCTTTGGCCATCACCGACCGTTCATCATACCTTTGCTATAATCAGTTGGCTAATGTACATCTCATGTCTCAATTTATTTCTACGCGACGACGGTAAAGAACAGCAACTACTGAGCAGAGCACCATTGATTCAAACAAACCTACAGCTGGAACATTGGATTGCCCCCTCTTTTCTTCATTTATGGGTGTGAAAGATGAATTTTCATAATCTCCAGACAAAATCATGAACCAGTCTAAATCTCTTGGTATGTCTTCTGAAAGGAATTCGTGTCCATCGCTATTTACAAGGAAATCATCTTCTATTCTAATGCCGAACCATCCATCATGGTAAATTCCAGGTTCGATTGTTACCGCATCCCATACCATTAGTGGCTGTTGATTATATTTTAGTCCAAAAAGTGGGTCATCTGAACCGCTAGATAGCAACGGTGGCTCGTGAACACAAACTCCAAAGCCATGTCCAAGGGAATGCGTGAACAAATCCCCATATCCTTTCTCTGTAATATGTGCTCTCGCAATATCATCAGGAACCCATGCTGGTGTACCTGATTCGATAACAGGAAATGTCAAATTTTGGGCGTCATAGACTGCCATGTATGAATCAATAATTGTGAAGTTGTCTGTACCTCCCACCACATAAGAACGTGTGATATCACTAACCCAGTCGTTGACACGTGCACCCAAATCAACTACAACGACATCTCCAACTATCACTTGTTTCGGCCCAGCCCCATTATTGTCCGGATCACCGTGAGGTATGGCTCCATTTGCACCACTGGCAACAATCGTATCAAAAGAATTCCAGTCTGGATTTGAACCTGCATCAATCATTGCTTGATCGATTTGTTCTGCGATGTATTTCTCAGTATAGTTTGCGCCCATCAGAACTTCCCACAATAAGTAACGAGCAGTTTCTTGCCCAATTTTGGAGATGCGGACAGTTTCTCGCATCGATTCGTCCTTGTCGGGTGAGATGCCAGTGGGTGAAGGGATTCGCCCGATTTCGGTTTCACATGCAATTGCATTTGGAACTAGACTGAGGAGTAACACAAACATGAGCCCGAGGGGAATAACTTGCTTCACCACAGTCGCACCGCTTCGGCGTTTACGCTAGATGATTTGATGCTTCGGGCGGACCATAATGGATGGGATTCTCAACCTCCGGTTAAAATTCCTGCTCCAATAAGGGCCACCATCAAACCGATAATCATGCCAATTACAAGCATATGTGCTACGATTGCTAGAATAATTTTAGCACTACGTTCTTCAGTCATGTTGTACGGAAATAATTTCGACACCTCTTCGTGTCCACCTTTGATCCCGAATATGGCACGAGCATATGTAGCCCTTCTAGCAATTTCAAAGCAAACCATCACACCAATCATGACGAGAATTGTGCCAAATGTCAGTCCAACATAGTATCCCAAACCAGCAATTCCGAAGATTGCGATTGGTAGGAATGTGAGGTGCATATGGACAATGTATGTCGGGTATACAGCCTCATTGAGATAAGCTAACCATTTACTTGGTCGATTCAATATTTTTGAAGCCCAACTGAAAATGAATAAACACCAAAACCAAGCATGAAATGATTGGATAAACGTAGCCACAGTCGCCTCGTATGAGAATGTGGAGTATCCTTCTTCTACCCACCCGCCATCCATTACATGTGGAATACTACTTGATTCATTCACAGTATACCATGCAATTGCAAAGATGGGTGCAATTATTGTGATTGGAATTCTGATTCGGTCAATCGCTGGAAAGTAATCTTCCTTTGCTGAAATCATCAGGAATCCGAAAAAGAAGTAGAGGAGATATCGAGGAAATTCCCACCACATACCAACTTCACCAAATGCCCATGGCTTGAACAATAATCCATTCACAAATAGAACGATGGGCGGGAGTAAAAGCAACCCCATTCCGTAACGAATTTTCAATACTGAACGGACGAATTGAATCAACTTCCCATTAGGATTATTTTTGACATAAGTAAACAATGGTGTAAGTAGTATGGAGTAAATCAGTAAGTTGTAAATAAACCACAAATGACCGTAAGGCATGTGTTGAGATCCAGGGAATGGAGTGAATAATCGCCGTGTTGCATCGATTGGTTCAAAGATTCCGAAGAACAAAATATACGTTCCAAATAATAAGGGAAGGCCAAGCCTAGCCCCTCTTTCTTTGATGTAGGTTTTCCAAGATCTACGTCTGAAAGCAAATGCAGTCCCCATGCCTGAGATGATGAATAATGCTGCAAGTCGCCATTGATGCATCACTCCTATGATGATGAACAATGGAAGATTGAATAATTCCATGCTGCTATCGTCGCCTTCAATTTGCCATAGGGAGAATACAGCGTAATGGAACCAGATGAGTAAAGCAAAGAGAATTACTCGCAACCAGTCTATATCATAGCGACGCTGAGCAGCAGGTGTCGCAAATTGTTGAACTTCCGCAACCGGGTCAGTTGGATGGGTCCAACCAATTTCAGGTTTCAGTTCCACATTCATCGCAGTGGTTTCCAAGACATAACCACATGGGTCACAAGAGTGGACGCTGGGGGATTTGAACCCCCGGCCTCTTGAGTGCCACTCAAGCGATCTTCCAGCTGATCTAAGCGCCCATTTACACACAAACAAGTTCGTGAGCAAGCCGGCGAACCGCCACGTTGCTTTAAGCATCACCAACCCCTCGATGGTTCGCGGTGAGGCGATGGTTGACACTCCGGTGGGTGGCGGAATTAATCGCTATGTGTCTGTAAATGCCCAAGCACGTCACATTCCAAATGGTGCTCCGCCAATTCCTGTTGGTTTGGTGGAATATATCCAGAACAATATAGACCCAAACGATGCACCCTTCCTACAGCATCTCTCGCGCGTGCGCGTTGAATGGCTTGACCCCAATGCCAATGTTTTGGGGAATACTGGTTTTGAGGCCCATCTTGCGGAACTCGAAATGAGGAAGAAACACAAAATGCCTCCTGGTGATGTAACCATAGGCTTACATCCCATATTGCTCGAAGATGAAAAGTTGTATGTCCACACCCTTGCTCATGAATTTTTACATGCCGCTGGCCTAATCAACCACGATGTACGCCACGCCGAGATCCTGAATGCAATAGCCCCTCCTCCAAAACTTTCTGAAAGCTCATTGTTACAAAGTATCCAAAATCAAGCATTAGCACAGCAAGATGTGCAGGAATGGGATTGTCCCCATTGTGGTTTTCAGTGGTCTCGTTCTACAGTTAGAGCACCAACTAGGTGTCCTAAATGTGCGAAATTATTCAGATGAATCCATGTGCAGTGTTCATGAAGGGGCTGTGCACCGCATTAAAACACGGGCGATTAGTGTAGCTTGGATATCACCTTGGATTTCTAATCCGAGAACACGGGTTCGAATCCTGTATCGCCCACCTTTTCTGCGCTTTAGGTGAAGTTTTTCATCAGTAACATCAAGTAGTCTATTTCATCCCCCCGATATATGGCACAAGGAACTGTCAAGTGGTTTAATCAGACAAAAGGATTTGGATTTATTGAACAAGGTGAAGGTCAGGCTGACCTTTTTGTTCACAAAACAAACGTTGAAGGCGAAATTCGTGATGGGGACACCGTCGAGTTTGAGGTCGGTGAATCCGATCGTGGCCCTATGGCGACAAATGTTCGCAAGGTCTGATACTGGACCTCGACGAATCGCTCATATACACGGAGCAGGTCGGCCGGTCCCATGAAGAGGGGCAGCCGAGCCTGGAAGAAGGCCGGCAATCAACGCTGGAAGTGGCGTAAAAAGAAACTCCGACGTCGAAAGAGGGCACGTCGACAAAACAAAGGTCAGTGATTCCACGCTTTTTTACGCGTTTATCGTATAATTTTTGAGCACAGTTCAAATTCTCAACTGAGCAATTAGTACCGCTCGCTTGAAATATCGATGCGGTCGGCCGTGTAATATCCTGGGGGTATAGTATAGCCTGGTATTACTACCGGCTCCAGACCGGTGGAGGGGGGTTCGAATCCCTCTGCCCCCACTCTACACGCTCAAGCGTTGGATTCATGTCTAGTACTCTGCACGCGTATGTATGAGTCGTACCCAGGGTCCGATAGCATTGCTCCTTGCTTTGCTAATGTCAGCACCATTGATTGGTACGATTCAACCGGCATCATCATCTCCTTTCAGTGCTGTAGAAGATGATGCATATGGACAATTAATCCATGATGATTGGATAACTGAAATTCCCAATCATTCACCCTTGGTCTGGAACACAGAACCTTGGTGGACTTGGACAAGCTCAGATATCGACCGCAATGGTATTCATGACAGCCTTCAATCAGAAATGGAATCTGTTTGGATAGGGTTGTCATATAATCAAACTCCTACTCGTGAAGATGAATTCCGACTTGAAAGTTTAGGTTTTGATGTAAAATTGATTCTTCCATCGGTTGATGCAATATTGATTGGAGAGGTAAATGCTAGTGATATTTGGCAACTCGCTGAAATTGAAAATGTCGTGATGGTTGAAAGGTACGGTTTATTGGAGTTTTATGGAGATGTCCAAACACTTGCAGTCAAGGCCCGAAATTCAACTGAGTATCCAGAGAGTGCTTGGCAATTAGGAGTATCAGGACAAGGTGTCAATATTGCTTTGACAGACACTGGCGTGGACAGTGAACATCCTGGTTTAGAAGGTAAGCATGTTGCTGGTTATGATGCAGTTTGTTTCTTGCATACGGACTTACATTCGTGTGTTTTGGCTGGAGGTCGACAAAGTGACGGTTCATTTGATCCAGATGATGGTAACCAACATGGTACTGCCTGTATGGGAATGGCATCCGCAACAGGTGTTGAAGCAGATGGAAGCCAATCTGAATATTATGGAAGTGCTCCCAATGCATCACTTGTCGATGTGAGAATTGGGACGGATGTCGGTGCAGGTCCGTTTGAAAATTATTTACTCGAGCAAGAATTCTATGAGTCTGCGATGAATGGTCTGCAATGGATTATTGACAACAAGGATACTGCGTGGGCAGGTACTGACGAGTCCCTTTATGGAATTGATATTATTTCTCTTTCTTGGGGAATTACTAGCCATGAGGATGGTGGTTCAGATGGCACAGATATGCATAGCCGAATTTTGGATGAAGCAACAGAGGCTGGAGTGACAGTATCGAATGCTGCGGGTAATGACGGAGAAAATAACGATGGCCTTTCAGGAATGAGTGCCTCATCACTTTCTATCACCGTTGGCGCAACTGACGACAAGAATTCCGTTGACAGAGGAGACGATACTGTTGCAGGTTATTCCTCACGTGGTCCACGTCGTGATAATGGAGACGGCAATCCAGTCAACGAATTGATACCGGAGATTTCGGCACCAGGGACCAATATTATTCAGGCAGAAGGTTGTGTGACTAGTGGTGGATGCAACAACAATATCCCTGGTCAAGATGCAAGTGACAATACCTACACCGGGCGCGGATCGGGTACATCATATGCCACCCCTTCAGTTTCTGGAGTTATCGCACTAGTTATCGAAGCAAACCCTGATTTGAATCCAATGCAGATCAAAGAAGTTCTCAAGCAAACTGCAGAACGTCGGGGACCTGCATCGGCCCCGACAATCGACCCCTATTGGAATCGAGATTTTGGATATGGAATGGTCGATGCTAGGGCAGCTGTTGAATTGGCATTGCATCTAAAAGAGACCAATCAGAGTACGTCAATTGATTGGACAATCCAAAATCATATTCTTAATGTCTCAAATGAAGGGAAAAATGTCATCATCAAGGGACATGCATGGACACAATCAGATGTCATAGAGAGGGTGGAATTCAGGGTAGGGAATGGTGCTTGGTCAGAGTCGACTTATGAAATGGCAATTGGTGAACTTGGACCATTGACACCTTTCAACTGGACTATTGCTCTTGATACTTCAAAACTGGATGTGGGAATCCAAACCATCGAAGTTAGGGCATCTAGGGGCGCCGTTCATTCAGTCCCAACAACTGTCACAGTAGAAGGTACAGGTAGCGCACAATCGTCATCAATGGGTTGGGTTGTTATAGGGGGTGGAAGTCTATTTGTTATTGCTTTGATTTCAATTATGATGGTTCTTGTGATGAAGCGAACTTCTGAGTCAATGACCGATCCTGAAATCTATGAGGCTGAAATTCTGGATGATGACTCCTACGACGAAATGACAGTTAAACAACTGAAGGACGAATTATCGTCAAAAGGTCTTTCTGTTTCGGGTAAAAAGTCTGATTTAATCTCTAGACTTCGTTCTTAATCCGTTTTCTAGGCACGCAACGGCTTAAGTCCGTAAGCGGGTTCCGGCCGCACATGGCCGAGTTTAGTGAGCGCGCGTTGGGGATACAACCGACCGGCGTTCGCAAGATGTTTGATATGGCAGGAGACGATGTCATATCCTTTGGATTGGGTGAGCCTGACTTTCAACCTCCACAGGTTGCTATTGATGCAATGACAAAGGCTATGCAAGAAGGTCACAACAAGTATACGACAACAGCAGGTCTCCCAATACTTCGTAGAAAAATTGCAGAATCTTGGAATAGTTATGAATCGGATATGGATGAATCTAATGTTTGCATGACTATGAGCGGCACCAATGCTCTACTCGCATGTACAATGGCAGTCTTAAATCCAGGAGACAATATTCTATTGCCCGAGCCTTATTTCCCATTGTATGCGCCGGACGCAGTTCTTTGCAGTGCTGAATCAAAATTCTATCCTTGTTTGTTCGAAAATGAGTTTATCCCTCAAATAGATGATTTAGAATCTCTTGTAGATGAAAATACCAAAGCAATTCTATACAATTTTCCAAGTAATCCTACTGGAGCAACTTTGAACATTGAACAAAGAGACATGCTATTGGAATTTGCCAAAAGGCATGATCTTTGGATTATTACTGACGAGGTTTATGACCGTATCATCTATGTTGATGAACACGTATCATTTCTTGGAACGGGTTACGAAAATCTACTCCTTGTGAATTCATTTTCCAAAACATTCGCGATGACAGGATGGCGTATAGGATATGTTCTTTCTCCAAATCTCGAAGCGATTGGTCAAATTACAAAATTACAGTATTACATAGCTGCATGTAGTAATGACGCTATGCAATATGCTGTTCTAGAAGCATTTCAGTCAGCTGCTGATTATCCAGCTCAGATGGCAATCGAATTCCAGGCACGACGCGATTTAATTTGCGAGCGACTGAATGCAATGTCGGGAGTTTCGTGTCATGTACCGGAGGGGGCATTCTACGTGTTCCCCAAAGTCGAAGTTGAAGGTATGAATTCTGAAGAAGTAGCCATTGAACTTCTCAAAGGAGGAGTGTTGTGCTCTCCCGGTTCTGCATTCGGCGATTCAGGCGAGGGCCATCTACGATTTGCGTATACTGTGGGTCGTGAGGACATTAGTAGGGGTATGGACAAGGTCGCTTCAGTCCTCTCAAGGCTTCGTGGTGAATCTTGAGGTGGAATCATGTCCATTGAAGGCCAAATTGCAGGAATTGTGTTTGGTTTAATTTTTGGAATGATAATTCCTCGATTACCATTGCTCTTTTTCACTCGTTTTCTAAATCTTGAACGTGGATTAAGCCCTCATCCTGATCCCATCCCAGTCGATGTTCCACTTGTTCAAAGAATGCTGTTAATACGACGTATTCACATGATGGGTTGGGTTCTCGCCGCATTCCCATTACTTCTTTCAATTGCCATAATGCGAACATCACCTGAACCATTTGCACTTGGGATGTTTGCGGGAGTTATTTGGTTCATTTTGTCAAGATTAATCCCAGTTAATATCCAATCTGGAGTTGGCATCATGCCGATGAAATTAGTACGCCAAGTGAATAACTTGAGGCAACCAGACCCTCCTTGTTGCAATAGGCCCAGGCCTCAATGGGAAGTTCGTAAGGTTCGGTGCCGATATTGTAGAACGGTTATTTTGAACAAACCTCGCCCAGATATGGGGCGAATACGATCTGATGGGCGCTTACTTGGCTTATTTCGAATTTTGTTAATGGATGGCCGCTCTCTTTACAAGTCCGAAGAAGAGGAATGATTATCATTATCTAGAGAATCTAGTTGTTGTGCCAATTGTACAATTTTTTCTTCAAATGGTGTAGGTTCTTCTTTGGTATTTTCTTCTAATCCAATTTCATCCTCAGTGAGGTGAGCATCACTTCCTTTTGCCTCACCAACACCTTCTCCAGGTGCAGGTAACGCGCCTACACTTTCTTCTTCATCTTCCCCCCCTGTCCAATTGGCATTTGTTCCAATCATCCATCGGGGTATATCTTGTTCCCCTCCTCCCAAAACTGCCATTGTTGTAAAAATGGCCATTGGCAATAGAGAAAGAGCAACTAACAAGTCGAGGAATGAAGACTCAGGAATTTCAATCGACACAGGTATGATTGCTTCCAGTATTCTTTGTTCATCATACACTTGTTGCCACCGACCCACATCAAGGTCCAGTGCATCAAATGCAACCATCACTATGAATCGTTCAACCATCCATAGGAGTAGTACGGGGAACAACCAGCCCAATTTTGTTCGATCAACTAATATCCGTCTTGCCACTGCAGCCGCGCCTACACTTTTTTCTGCAATTTTTGGGAAAAATCGTAATCCAATTACTAAACCTGCAAGATATACTAGCAATGATAATTCTAATAATCGATTATCTTGCAACCAATGAGATGGAACAAAGCGAAGCACAAGCAGTGGTAACATGATTAGAACTAGTTGAACGGGGGCTGCTAATAGTTGCAAACCACCGTGAACTTCTAGTAATGGCCGCCCTCGATCCTTGACTTCACGATGTACAATTCTAGTGACTTTTCCGTAGGGTGAAGATATCAATTGCAAACGAGCTCGATCGACCATGTCTGCATCTCGAAGACGTCGGCTAAATCCTAGTACTGGCATCCATCCTCCAGCATCAGCAACTCTAGTTGGCATATAACCGCCAACAACCAGTGCAAGAGTTAATGATACCATGCCATAGAAAATTGCAGCACTGATAATCCATGGGAATAATTCAACGCGAAGTTGAATTGTATAGGTGCTCCAATCCACATCAACAATGTATGTCAATGTAAATGCTATAACCGGGGCAATGAAGACTTGTGTGGCAATAATTAGCGTCAGCCAAATTCTGGCCATCAATGTACCTCTGATGGTGGACAACGAAACCTCTGGCGTCAGTTCTGACCTATAGCCTGTCGGCCGGATTATGATTGTTTGAGTCTATTTCTAGATTGAAATTTCAAGGCCGAAGTGATTACCCTGTCGTAGACAGGGTTCAACCAACCTTAAGACCGGCTTGATACTGGACAGGTTGTTGATTGTCATGAAAGATGCTCGAATGCTCTTCGTACTTGGAATTCTAATTGCTGCTACTTTGACACCATTTGTTGCAAATGATGATTCTCTAGATCCTAGTTCGAACTCAGAATATACTGAAGGCCGCGCTCAAGTTGACATGACAATTTTGGATATTACTGCAGGCAATGTATCAACGCCAGCCGAGGTGTGGACACAATCGTCAGGAACAACTCAAGATTATCTGATTCGAAACACTCTCTATGAAGTCACAATCACTTTCAAGAATGCTGGAACTGGATTTTCTTCGGTCGATTCTACTGGAACGCTGGAAATTATTCACCCAATTGGATTTGTAATGCAGATGTGGGAATTCAACATGTCCGGGCAATATGCAATGGCTGGTGGTCAGACAAGAACAGAGGTTGTTGAATGGACTCCTACTGCTTCCCACAGTTACGTTGACGAAATTGGAGATTTGGCAGGAGGCTTAATATTCCGTGGAAGCATTGAAACTGGGGCACTTGAATTGCAACCACAACGAGGAAATAACGAGTATCAAGAATCCTTCCCCGTTGCAGTTTGGCATGACAATTTGGAACCCACACAACCCCTTTCATTCCCTGGTTACGGCAATCCACTTTTCGTGCCTGTTGCTTACGAAACTCGTTATCCAACCCCTACTCTATATCCTGGTGGTACTGATTGGCAACCAGATAATTCTAGTGCAGCTGCAGGAAATCGGCATTGGAGAATGTCAAACTCTGGTGGTGATTACCCCTCTAACAACGTTGAGATGCTACGATGGGGCTGGTTTACTAATTCGCAAGGTGACTGTGCTGACTCAGGTCACGGTTTAGGGTATGGTCAGTATGACTCTGATATCACTGCTTATTATTCTCAGCATTTCTGCACCGCCAACATTGGAGAGTATGATTACAAATCTCTTCATTGGGTGACAAATGCATATGGTTCAATGGCTCAAGGCGACGAGTTGGCTATGGAAGCTTTGCGTAGTTTCTTTCCAAGCGATATCCAACAACTCAATTTAACAGAACAATCACTTTCAACCACTGCAGGAGATTGGACTCAAGTTGTTTGGAATATGACTGATGTCCACGATGAGCAAGCATTCATGATATCTTATTCGAAAATTGCAGATGAACAATTTGCCAATGAAGGAATCCACATAGATGATTTTGTATTATTGGGTATCGATCGAGTCGAAGAATTCACAGTTACTCTTGAGTGTGATGATCCACTTCCTAACGCCTATGTTGTTATCCCAGCGGATCCTAATCCTCCATCGTTATATTGTGAATTGACGAATAATGGATATCGTGAGAAAACGATGACAATTAATACCGAGGTCAGCAATCAGACTTGGATGGCTAATTATCCACTTCGTATTGATAGTAACAATGTTGTTGACCATGATAATGTGGTGACTCTCTCACCTCTCGATGGTGAAACTACGACATATTTCTGGATCAATCTTACTATTCCCGAAGGTGCAAATGTAGAGACTTTGAATTGGACAGTTGAAATTAGTAACAACAATTTCGGGTCCACCGAAGAGAAAGCCTCCATGCTTATCCCAGTCAGTGTTGATTCGTCTTATTCAGTTAGAATTCAGCAAGTAGAATCAACCGGCCAAAATGTTGCTTTGACTCTTGAACCAGGTCAAACAGGTGACATTGAGATGCGTATCAAGAATACAGGGAACAAATATGCAGATTGGAATTTAGGGGCCTACTTTGACAGTACACTGTGGTGTGACAATTGTCCAAATGACAACCTTGTGTGGTTGGAAGATTGGGATGGAGATGGCAACATGACTGAAATTACACAACTTGGACTATCTAAGAGTGAGGAGCGTTATGTAACAGCCCGATTTACGAGTCCATTACAAATGCCTCCCGGATTAGTTGAAGTTTCATTACTCGCTAGTGGAGTTCCTCCAGCAAGCGCTCAATCGATTAAGCAAGTAATCATTGAAGTTCCAGTCATCCAAGATGTCTCTGTAGAAGCTCAGCAGTCTTCATTGATGGCATCTGCTAATGGATTTACTCGGACAATGCCTATTACTATTACAAATAATGGAAATGCACCTGAATACTTTGATGTGTTAATCAATGCAGACATACGCCTTCAAGCCTACTTGAATACTGAAATTACTGAAGAGATCGACCCCTTTGGCGGTCAAACAACAGTAATGGTCATCTTGCCAATGAATCCAGGGTTGCCTGACGAAATGTCGCCCTACCAAGTGACAGTAACTGCGCGTTCGAAAACGGATAGTTCCCACAGTTCATCGGGTTCATTTGACCTCTCTGTTCCAGTAACATATCTCACCGAGGTTCAGGATTATGGCCAATTAACCGAGCAGACTTTCACACCAGGTGAGAATGCCAAAACATTGAGGTTTGAAATTTTCAACCATGGTAATGATCCCGACGCATTCACAATCGATATGGCACTTGACTCAGGCGTTATAGCGTCAATATCGAGTGGAGTTTCAGATGGCCGTACTCCTTACATCGACCCAGGTACATCAACGAATATCACAATTTCTTATTCATTTTCAGATGGTACATCTGGCCTGCGAACAATGACAATTACATCTACAAGTGTTTCAGCAGCCTCCGCAGGTGAAACCATTACTGCTTCGGGAGAAGCAATCTTTGACGTTGGTGAAAAGGGATGGTTATTACTTGAGCCTAGTCAGCCGATTGAAATCGATGAGCCCGGCACATATTCGATGTCTGTTCGCATTTTGAATCGACACCCTGACCGTAATCAAGAAATTGATCTTCAGGTGATTACAGATGGAACAGAACGTTGGGATTATGTTGACAAAATACGACCGGGTGCACTTGACGTTGCCGGATTCTCACTTGATCCAGGGGTAGAACGAATCATCACCATTGAAATCCGATTGACGGAAACGAATTTGGAAAACCTACCACAAGATAGCATGGATTACAATTTCACAGTGCGAGTTGCAGCAACAGATGACACATCAGATATTGTACTTAGTTTTACAACCAACCAATTTTCAGAATCTTCAAATTCAGATTCAGAGAGCTCAGATGACTTGTTGAAGAGTATTGCAATTTGGACATTGGGCGGTCTAGTGATTATTGCACTTCTAGCAGTATTGGTCAAAATCATAATTTCCACAGAGCACGAAGATGAGATTTCGACTTTATCAGGTTATGAATCCAATCTCGAGTTGCCAGATGCTCCCTCATTGCCTGAAGCACCGACTTTACCTAGTGCGGATTTGACTGCTAATTCGATGTATGGCGGCACTCAGGAATTATTTGAGCAACCAGTGATGACTACACCACCTGCTCCAGAATCAACGGTTGCTTCAGATCCAGCACCAGTTCCAGAACCAGCACCTGCAGCCGGCCCTCCGTTGCCTGAATCGGGCTTGCCAGAGGGGTGGTCTATGGAGCAATGGACACACTATGGTGAGGAATATTTACGCCGGCAAAATGAGTCGTAAGTCCATCACCTACGAAGCGGTCGACTTATGAAGGCCCCCTCGGTGGGCTGCTCGCTCCGTAGGAGCGTCTCATACGGTGGGAATTGATATGTACGGTGGACAACAACCAATCTTCATTCTGAAAGAAGGAACAAATAGAACACGTGGAAAGAGTGCTCAGAGCAACAATATTGCTGCAGCAAAGGCGGTAGCAGATGCGGTTCGAACAACGCTCGGCCCAAAAGGAATGGACAAAATGCTGGTGGATAGTATGGGTGATGTAGTTATCACAAATGACGGTGCTACAATCCTCAAAGAAATGGATATTGAACATCCTGCGGCAAAGATGATTATTGAGGTTGCAAAAACACAAGAGCAACATTGCTATGATGGGACTACAAGTGCAGTGGTTATCGCTGGAGAATTACTCAAGAGAAGTGAAGATCTAATCGATCAAAACGTCCATCCTACGGTCATTTGCGAAGGCTTCCGGTTAGCTGCAGATCGGGCTGTTGGACTTTTAGATTCACATTCAGTCAATGCAGATGAAAAAACACTTCATGAAGTTGCCAAGACCGCGTTAACAGGTAAATCAGCAGGTGCAGTAAAGGCATTCCTAGCAGACATTTGTGTTAATGCAGTACAAGCAGTTGCCAGGGAAGAAGATGGTGAAATAGTGGTAGATCTTGATGATGTTAAGGTTGAGAAGAAACAAGGCGGTTCAATCAAAGATAGCACTCTAGTTGACGGTATTATCCTCGATAAAGAGAGGGTTCACAGTGGTATGCCTAGGAGCGTAAATAATGCGAAAGTCGCTTTGATTAATTCTGCAATTGAAGTCAAAAAAACTGAAGTCGATGCAAAAATTCAGATTACAGATCCAACTATGCTTTCCCAATTTTTGGAAGAGGAAGAGAATTACCTCCGCAGTTTGGTTGAAAAAATACAAGCTGCCGGTGCAAATGTTGTAATTTGTCAAAAAGGAATTGACGACCTTGCTCAGCACTATATGTCAAAAGCTGGATTATTTGCAGTTCGACGAGCAAAGAAGAGCGACATGGAAGCCCTTTCCAAAGCAACAGGTGGTCGTGTTGTTACTAACATTGACGATTTATCAGGTGATGATTTAGGGCATGCTGCTAAGGTTGATGAAAGGAAAATTGGGGAGTCCGACATGGTATTTGTCACCGGTTGCCCTAAGGCTAAGAGTGTCTCAGTATTACTTCGTGGTGGCACTGAACACGTTGTTGATGAAATCCGAAGGGCTTTTGACGATGCAATCGGAGTGGTCAGTGTTGCACATGAAGATGGAGCAGTTCTCACAGGTGGTGGCTCAGTTCTTGCCGCTTTATCTCGCGAACTTCGATTATATGCAGAAGGTGTTGGAGGGCGAGAACAAATGGCAATTGAAGCATTTGCCGGCGCTTTAGAAGTGATTCCTCGAACCCTTGCTGAGAACGCAGGTCTGGATCCTGTGAATACAATTATTGATGTTCGAAAGGCACATGCTGAAGGTAAATCGACATACGGCGTAAATGTGTTTGAAGGCGGTGTGATGGATATGCATGCTGCCAATGTACTGGAGCCTGTACGAGTCGTTGAGCAGGCAATACAATCTGCAACAGAAACTGCAATCATGATTTTACGAATTGATGACGTCATTTCCAGCCGTGCAGGTGGCGGAATGCCAGACATGGGTGGCATGGACGGCATGGATATGGGTTTCTGAGGGAGAGGGATAGTGCCGCAAAGGCTCGCCCTTGACCCGCTATGTTCAATAATCGAAATCCAGTCGATAGCCTCGTTCAGCCCGTAGGGCTGTGGGTGATTCCGATGTCAGCGGTTACAAAAGTCTGGATCGATGAGGGCTGTATCACTTGCGATGCATGCGAAAACATCGTTCCAGAAGTTTTCCAAGTGGAAGATGAGACTTGTGTAATTGTTGATGGTGTAAATCCCAGTGAATGGGGCGATGACATCATTGAAGCTGCTGAAGGCTGTCCAGTTGACGTAATCATGTATGAGGTCGCTGGGGCTGATGAAGAACCGGCAGAAGAATCTCCGGCAGAAGTAATCGAAGAAGCCGTTGCTGTGGCCGAGGAAGTATCTACAGCAAGTGCAGGGGCTGGTGTATTAGCTGAATTGATGAGCGGTGACCGAGATGTCCACATATTCTTTGGTAGCCAATCCGGTAATGCAGAATCTCTTTCTGCTAAATGGGCAAAGAAAGCCTCTGACTATGGGTTGGTTGGCCATGTTCATGACATGGACGGGTTTGATATTGCCACTATGAGCGGAATGAAAAGAGTCCTAATTGCTTGTTCTACTTGGGGTGAAGGTGATATGCCAGATAACGCTGAAGCGTTATACGCTGCAGCGAAAGGCGCAGGGAAGATACTTTCAAACACACATTTTTCAGTCTGCGCATTAGGTGACTCTTCTTACGAGTTCTTTTGCGAATCAGGAAAAGAATGGGACCAGGTCATGGAGGAAATGGGCGCCTCCCGGATTCACGAAAGAGTTGATTGTGATGTAGACTACGATGCTCCTTCGGAGGCGTGGATGTCCATTGCAATGTCAAAGATAGCCTGCGTTGATGATAGTGGTACGTTCCAAGAAGATTTACTTGAGGCGATGATATCTCATGCTTCAGGCGACTCCTCAGCTGCTGTTGCAGGTGATGTAGCATCAGTGGCAGAGCCTGAAATTCAAGTCACAGCTACAATTTTCCGATACGATTCCATGACCGGTGAAACTGGGGCTGATGCATGGGCCTGTTCGCTACCAGGGCATTACAGTGTCCTCCAACTATTACGGACACTGAAAAGTACTCAAGATGGTTCATTGACGTTCCGAGATGGTGCAAATAATGACCCTACTACTGGTGTTTGCGTCAATGGTCGTCTAGTTTTACCTGGTATGGTGCGACTATCCGATATTGCTAGGGACAAAGGAAACGGTGCCCAAATTCGAATTGAACCTCTTGCGGCTTTCGATGTGATTCGTGACCTTGCTGTAGACCTTTCTTCATATGACAAACTTCGAATGTCAACCAAGCCTTGGTTTGTAGGCGGAGAACGAGAGGGCTCCTATGCTTCGGGAGTCGTAATGGGTACAATGGATCCAGTTGTGGCTACAGAATTACATTCATCTACCAATTTTGAGAGCCACTACATTTTACACGCATCTAGTGATGCAGTTCCACACAACCAATCATACATTGGACCCGCCTTGGTTAACCATTTGTGGAACAGATCTTGCGACCCCCGAATATCCGACAAATCTAGAACCGCAATTATTGAATCTCTCTCTGATGTAAATGGTGTTAAGGCTGAAACAGACATGGCTAGTATCCGTCGTCAAGGAACCATGGGATTGGCAGTATCAAAATCAATTCTGCAAGCGAAAAAAGCAGCCTTAGCACATGACGGTTATAATGGCCGACACGGAAAACATGTCTGGTGGTATACTTGGTCCATAAAAAGTAGTGGAAAGGTGAATGAGACGACGCTCTATAGAACTGTTTTGGGCCCAATGGGTTTGGCGAGTAATGCACTTTCTGGTGTATCTGCTAGGATGATTTTTGGATTCACACGTACAGGGCGACCAATGATCAATGAATTGTTAGCCCTAGTTGCCCCTCCTGCCGGCATTGGTAAAATGCCAAAGCAATTTAATTCAAAAGTTGAAAATCATCATGAGGTGGTTTCAATTTTCAATGAAATGGATGGTCGATTCTAATGGCAATGAAATATGCATATCACCCAGGTAATGTTGCTCATAGCAATGCGCTTGAAGTTGCAGATACAATGCCTTTCGCTGCAGAATCACTTGGTATTGAATTAATTCCTCTTGATGCTGCTACAAGTTGCGGAGCAGGAATTCTAAGGCAGGCGAATGAAGAACTCCAAATCACTCTCAATGCCCGAACATTGGCGATTGCAGAATCAATGGGCCTTGATATTATCACATCTTGTGCAACAACAGCAGGAACATTACATGAAGATTTGAATAATCTTAGAAATGATAAGCAATTATTATCCAAAGTGAATGATATTCTTCAGCGACATTGTGGTCTTACTCTAAAATGTGAAATAAATGTCCACCATTTGTTGCATGTAATTGTTGATGAAATAGGGTTGGAAAAACTTGCAGATGCGGTCAAGAATCCATTTGGATTCAAAATTGCAGGATACTATGGCCCCAATATTCAGCAAGATGGTGCATGTGGTGGCGATGACATATTTGATCCAGATTACCTTGAGCAAGTCATCAGTGTTTTGGGAGGGGAACCTGTACAATGGTCAAGCAAAACCCAGAGTGTGGGTGTTCCAGGGTTGTTTAGTGAAGATAAGACTGTCATGAAACAAACCGCAAGCGTACTTTCGGATGCCAAATCAGAAGGGGCGCAACTAGTTGTCAGCGCTTGCAATCTTTCCCATATGTTGCTTGATGTGTATCAAGGAAAAGCTGGAAAGGTTTCAGGAAAGAAGACGAAGGTCCCCGTGATTCACCTCACTGAGTTCCTAGCATTCGCATTCGGGCATTATATTGATCGATGTGCGCAACTTAGGACAAGAGTACTGGTAATTGGCGATTAATCTTCAACTTCATCGGTTTTTCTGCCATTTTCAATTAATCGAGACGATTTGGATTCACTTGGAAATGAATCCAGGCCAATCTGACCTCTTGGGCGGAGTTGTTCAGCAATTTTCTTTTTGTTGGGACTATTGATTGGTGCGTTTTCCCCTTCTTGTTCAATTACTACTGTGGAGGGAACCTTATCACTTAATTCGGGGGCCAATCTGATATTTTCTTGTTCTAAGAAATCAGCAGCTTTGTCGCCATTATCTAGCATGAATGAGTCTAGATGTGCTCCTTCTGTCCGAATGGGGCTTCCCCCTCTTTTCCTGCGGACTTGCTGGATTGAACGATGCATAATTTCTTCACGTCTCTTTGCGGAAGCCCGAGCACCTTCATCGCGAGTTTCTCTGGCAATTAAAACGTAAACAGTCCCTTCTCTTTGTCTCCCAGTTCTTCCTCTTCGCTGAATTGTCCTAATCTCACTACCAACTGGCTCGTAAAATATGACTAAATCAGCATTTGGAACATCTAATCCTTCTTCCCCTACCGAGGTTGCGACTAAGATATTCGCTTTCCCAGCCCTGAATGCATTCAGCCCCTCTAGTTGCTCCTTTTGACTCATACCAGCAGAGCCATCTCTATTGGCTTGCCCAACGAATCTCTGAGGAATAGCCAATTCAATATCTCCAAGAACCCTCTCAATTTCATCCACAGTATCTCTAAAATTAGCAAAAATGATAATTCTACTATCTGGACTTTCCTTGAGTTGTTTTCTGACCATTCTTCTAACCATTGTTACTTTACTATGGCATTCTTCCATCGAATTAATTGAATCTCTTAATTGTTTAATTCTAGGGTCTTTAACGAATTCTTTAGCTGACGTTTTGATGTCTTCTTTCTTTTCATCAAGGCGATCCAGTGCTTCTCTTGTGGCAGCAACACCTTGGCACAATATGTAAGATATAATATGATTTAATCGCATAGCAATAGCATTCTCTACTGCTGCTCTATAGGCAATTGACTCTTGTCTTCCGATGGCAATTGATATCCGATTCCGGGCTTCTTGTAATCCTCCTGCTGTGATGTGACCTTGTCGGGAATAGTAGCCTTGTCGTCTCAACCGATCCACAATTCGTTCTATCCAAACTTCCAACGGTTTTGCTAAATCTCGCAGTACTTGGGGGACTTCTACCACTACATCGTTGATGTCTAATCCAGATGCATAGGGTTCCAGTAATGCATCACCAGGTGGTCGAGCATGAATATTTGCAATTTTCAATCTATTACAAACTTCCATTATATCTGATTCAATATGTCCAGGGCTAGCAGTTGCTGCCAATATTATCCCCTCTGGATTTTGTTCTGAGAATAAATCTCCGACTTGAGCCATAGCATGGTTTCCAGTTGCTCTATGGGCTTCATCAATAATCAGCAAGGCGATATCATTCAGATTTGTTAACCCATTTTGGACATCGTTACGTACAATTTGTGGCGTTGCAACAATAATTTTCGCTGAACTCCAGATTTTTTCTCGTTTCTTTGGGGAAGTTGATCCTGTAAGACAAACGATGGAATCGGGCCCACTATCTAATTTCAGGAACCGACGTAAATCAGCAAGATGTTGATTCACAAGTCCATTTGTAGGTGCAACCATAATCGCCCTTCCTCCCTTAATTTTTAGTCGCTCGGCTAATACCATGACTTCAATCGGTGTTTTACCCATGCCTGTTGGTAACACCAAAAGCGTTGAACCGCTAAGGCAATGGTCGACTGCTGATAACTGATATGCTCGCGCTTCAAGAGTATTTGATACGAGCATATCATGGCAGATTTTGTTCGACATGTTCTTGACTCCTGCACTCCAAGGTTCTTAGCCAAATCGCTGTATGATATATTCCTCTGCATTGCAAAACCCCCCGTAGGGGGCCTCGGGCATCAACCGAGCCGTTCATATATGGAAGGTAGGTCGGAGGCTCGCTCTACACTGGGCATCCAGACACCATCGGGCAATGTAATTGCATCCCACAAAGCCAAAAATTCCACTTGTGAATTTTGGTCCGGTGTCACGGTTGCCCCTGAAGTGATGAGCCGGCGTACTGCCGCTTCGGCGGCCTCTACACCGAAAACACATGGAGGACCCAAAATGGGAGACAGACACCGCCCGAAGAAAGGCAGCATGGGCTTCGGCCCTCGAAAGAGAGCAGCACGGCCGTACGGCCGTGTGAAATCCTGGCCTAATAATGAAGCAGATGAAGTACGAGTTCAGGGATTCGCTGGATGGAAGGCTGGAATGACACATATTTTGATGCGTGATCTCAATCCTGGCAGCCCTAGTGCAGGTGCTGAAGTGCGAAAAGCAGTCACAGTTGTTGAGGTTCCACCGATGCTTGTTTTAGCAGTTCGTGGTTACAAAATGACACCTTACGGTAAGCAAACTGCTGGAGAAGCTTGGGCTGATGCAGAAAAGTTGTCTGACAGCCTCCCCGATTTACCTCGTCGAATCCCTGAGAGAAAGGAGCATGATTCCGCAGCACATTTGGAAAAGCTGAAAGAATCCAATTTAGTTGAAGTTCGCGTGATAGTTGCTACACAACCAGATAAGATATCTGCAGTGGGTAGCAAGACACCCGGAATTATGGAAATTGGTTTGACTGGTGGCGATACATCTGCTAAACTGGAATGGGCGGCAGAAAAGTTAGGTGAAGAACTAGGAATTGACGATGTATTCACTCCAGGTTCAGATATTGACGTCATTGGAGTGACTAAAGGATATGGTAACCAAGGTGTGGTTCGTCGATTTGGAGTTAAGTTACTCTCGCACAAGAACTCAAAGCGCCGACGTCAAATTGGTAACATGGGTGATTTTGGTACAGGATACGTTCGAAAGACAATCCGACAAGCCGGACAGACAGGATATCACCAGCGCACAGAATATAACAAGCGAATTTTGAGAATCTCAAATGAGGATGATGACCAAATAACACCTGCAGGAGGATTTCTCCATTATGGTGAATTAAACAATCAATATCTTATGATCCAAGGTAGTTTACCAGGTCCAGCCAAGCGTCTAATTAGATTCCGTGATGCTGCAAGACCTCGCAGTGAACAACCATCGGTTGACATAACATACGTAAGTACGGCATCTAAGCAAGGAGTGTGATTAAATGAAGGTAAAAACATATGATCTCACAAATACAGTCGAGGTTGAGGAACTTGAGGCTGGTACCATTGTCGATTACAGTATCGAAGCAGAAGATGGTAAATCAGTCAAGCTGCCAGGTGCATTTGAGTCTTCTTTCCGACCTGATTTAATCCGACGAGCGGTTCATTCTTCCAGAGCAAATCGCCGCCAACCATATGGGCACAGAGAACATGATGGAAAGCGCGCTCCTCAACCCGGTATGAAACATTCAGTTGAATGGTGGGGCAAGGGACGCGGTGTCAGCCGAATTATGCGTAAATCCGGTGCCCGAACTGGTGCACAAAACCCTCACACACGTGGCGGGCGTCGAGCACATGGACCGATGGTCGCTAAAGATTGGACTCAGAAACTCAATACAAAGGAAGCGAATGCAGCACGCGATTCAGCAATTGCAGCTACAGCAGACGCCAATCGAGTTTCCTCACGAGGTCACCGGTTTGATGAAAATGTCAGATTCCCAATTGTTTTGGGCACATATGTCGAAGATGGTGAAAGTATGGAAATAGAATCCTTATCTACAGATAAAGCGACGAAGAAATTCGTTGCAATGATGGAAAGCATTGGTGTTGGCGATGATTTGCTTAGAGCAAGAGATGGCAGTAATATCCGTGCAGGTAAAGGCAAGATGCGCGGTCGTCGCCGTCGAACCCCCAAGAGTGTTCTTCTGGTCGTCGCTCAGCGTGATGGCTTAGCCAAGGCTGCACGGAATGTCCCCGGAGTGGATGTTGCAATAGCTAAGGATCTTTGCGCCGAAGATTTGGCGCCTGGCGGTGATGCAGGTCGTCTCACCGTATGGACGAAGTCGGCCATTGAGGCACTGGAGTGATACAAATGGATCCATACAAGGTTATACTGATGCCGTGGATTACGGAAAAATCCCTTGAAGCACGTCGTGTTGCAAATGAAGACTACGGATATTTCCAGAATAACAACCGATTAGAATTTATTGTTCGACGTGAATCGACAAAGGCAGATATCAAAGCAGCAGTTGAAGATTTGTTAGAAGTAAGAGTCGCTAAAGTTAACACTCGAATTACGAAAGAAGGGAAGCATGCAAGTGTTAAACTTGCAGAAGGCTTTGATGCAGAGGAAACGGCTCTCAAATTAGGAGCATTCTGATGGAGGTGTGATGTATGGGTAAGCGAATTCGTGCACAACGTCGTGGTTCTTCTCCGAAGAATCGCGTTAACTCTCACCGATTCCCTGGTGCAAACCGTCTTCCTCGGGTAGATGACGATGTAGCAGAGGTAACTGATATGATTCATAGTCCAGTACATACTGGCCCATTGGCAGCAATAAAATTCGATGACGGAACAACAGGACATGTTGCAGCTACAGAAGGAATGGCTGTAGGACAAAAGATTGCATTTGGAAATAATGTTAGCCTACGCCCCGGGAATGTGACAATATTGTCTCAAATCCCTGAAGGAACCCCCATTAGCAATGTCGAGGCCCGACCTGGAGATGGCGGTAAATTTGCCCGTTCCGGTGGAAATAACGCCATGCTTGAAACCCGGATGGGCGACATAGTTCGAGTTCGTCTCCCAAGCGGTAGTCTGAAAGATCTTCCATCACATTGCCGTGCTACTATCGGTGTCCTTGCAGGCCATGGCCGAACAGAAAAACCGTTGATGAAGGCAGGTGCAGCCCACTATCGTGCTAAGGCACGTGGTAAACTCTACCCCTCTGTTAGTGGTGTGGCAATGAATCCAGTTGACCACCCTCACGGTGGTGGAAATCACCAAGCCGTCCACGGTCCAAACAGCGTGAGTCGCAATGCTCCACCTGGACAAAAGGTAGGACATATCGCCCCGAGCCGTACTGGACGTGGTCGAGGAAAGAGGAAGGAGTGATTCTGAATGGCACGACGTAAGAAGAAAGTAATACGCACACCAAAGGCGGCTCGTCGAGCAGCTCGTAAGCGCCGTTCAGGTGTAGCAGAACGCCGGAAGAAGGAATTTACCTATCGCGGTTACTCTGTAGCAGAATTGAAAGACCTCCCGGTATTTGCACCAGATGAAGACCCGGATGCACTTAGTGTTGAGAGCATCATGCCCTCTCGGGCTCGAAGAAGTATGTCTCGAGGGTACGAAAGAGGAATTACTAACGGTGGTTCTAATTCTGATGAGGAACACTTCATCAATCGCATGCGCGAGGATCCTGATAAAAAGGTGAGAACACACTGCCGTTCATTGTATATTCTTCCAGAAATGGTTGGACGAACGATTGGTATTCATGATGGACGCCAATTCAAAATGGTTGATATTCTCCCCGAAATGATTGGTCATGCGCTTGGAGAATATGCTCCAACACGTCGCAGTGTGACGCACACAGGACCTGGTGTCGGTGCTACCAGATCGAGTAAGCACGTAGCATTGAAGTGAGGTGATAAGATGAGTAGAGATCGTTCTAAACCACAATCTGGATACACCCAGTTATTACAAGGCAGTCGTTTGGCTTCCGCCCGTGCAGTAAATGCTGATGTTCATCACAAACATTGCTATCAAATCGCCCGCGCGATAAAGGGAATGTATGCTGGTGATGCAGTTGAATATCTTGAGAAGGTCATCAAACAAGAGGTGGCAATTCCATACACTCGCCGTTCCCGAAGTGGGAAGGGTGGTAACACGATGGCTGGACACAGAAAAGGAAAGATGGGTCCTGGGCGTTATCCAAGAAATGCATCTCGTGAATTCATCAAACTTATTGAGAGTGCAATGGACAATGCTCGGCAACATCATGAAGACATCGATGCTGAAGATATGACCATCACTCACTGTGCAGCACATAGAGGGCAAGTCAGCAAAGGATTCCGCCCTCGCGCGCGCGGACGAGCAACACCGAATAATCACTACCAGGTCAATCTTGAAATATTCATTGAAGATCTAGATGCAGATGATTCTGAAGACGAAGGGGACGATTACTGAGGCGATATTATGGGAAATCAACAAAATACAATCCGTAAGTTCATCGATCGAAATGTCGAACGTCAACTTGTTCGTGAATACCTGTTGAAGAATACAACTCGAGCAGGCTTTGGTGGGCTAGATTTCCAACGAACTCCTGAGGGGACCAAGGTTACCCTTCATGCAGAGCGAGTAGGAATGGTCATTGGTCGAAAAGGAAAAATCATCAATGGATTACAACGTCATCTTCAGAACGATTTCAATCTCGACAACCCTCGTCTTGAGGTTGCAGAAATAGAAAACCCTGCTCTAAATGCTCAAGTGATGGCTAGCAAACTTGCTAGTGCACTTGAACGTGGCTGGTATTTCCGCCGAGCAGGGCACAGTACTCTTCTAAACATCATGGATGCAGGTGCTAAAGGCTGCCTCGTAACAACAGGTGGGAAGTTGACTGGAAGCCGCAATCGAACTCAAAAATTCCAAGCAGGCCACATCAAGTTTTGTGGTGACACCGCTCTCCAATTCATGGATATTGGTTTTGCTGTTGCGACTAAGAAATTAGGTACTATTGGTTGCACTGTTGCAATTATGCGACCAGGCAGTAAATTACCTCATGAAATCCGTATCAAAGACCGACATGAAGTCGGACTTTCTCCTCTTGCTGAAGTGGCAATAGTCACTGAGAAGAGTGATCCTCTCCCTGAAGAGGTTGTTGAAGAAGCGGCAACTGAAGAGGTTGTTGAAGAAGCGGCAACTGAAGAGGTTGTTGAAGAAACAGAGGAGGCGAGTGAATGAGCCACCTGAAATCTAGAGACATCGACAATATGTCACAAGAAGCTCGAGAAAACCGTCTTATTGAGTTGCGTGAAGAATTGTTACAATTACGAGCTCAACAAGCCCTTGGTGGTTCAGCATCCAATCAAGGTGCATACAAAGCCACACGCCGTTCTATCGCACGGCTGCTGACTAAAATGAATGGAAATAAGGAGTGAAAAATGAATGGCGGCGATATGCAATCTTTGTGGTTTACCCGATGAACTTTGTATATGTCAAGAAATCGCTAAGGAACAACAGAAAGCCGTAATCAGCACAGTAAGAAGGAGGTATGGTAAGATGGTGACAATGATTGAAGGTATTGATGATACTGCAATTGATATCAACCAATTGGCCAAGATTCTCAAGGCTTCTTGTGCAAGTGGTGGGACTGTCAAAGGACGAACCATCGAACTTCAAGGTGAACACAAGAAACGCGCGGCTATGATTTTACAAAAGAATGGATACGAAGTGGAGGTGCGCTGAATGACAGATAGTATTCACATGCCATTCCTTGCCCGTACACTGCACGTATGTGATTCAACAGATCGAACTTTATTGGGTCTTTCAGGAACTGTGGTTAACGAAAGCCGTCACATGATTGCCCTTGACGTGGGGGGCCAGACAAAGAATCTGGCAAAGAACGTTATCAAATTCACCCTCGATGATGAGGATGATCAAATTGAGGGCGCTATGGTGTGTCAGCGCCCCGAAGACCGAATCCACCGAAATTATAGGAGGAACTGAAATGCGTGACATTGGAGTAGATATAAGTGAGCCTAAAGGCGAATGGGATGGTGATGAAAACTGTCCATTCTACGGAAGTTTGAGACTAAGAGGACAAATTATCGAAGGCACAATTGCACGTGTAGGTATGACCAAGTCAATTGTTGTAGAACGTGAGCACATACGGTACATGAAAAAGTTCGAACGTTATGAAAAACGCACACGCAGATATGCTGCTCATCTCCCAACATGCATTGGTGAAGTCAATGTTGGAGACTACGTGCGAATTATGGAATGTCGACCAATTTCCAAGACTGTAAATTTCTGCGTTATTGAAACGGAGGCGAGTGAATGAAGGGAATTTCCTCAAGAGTTACTCGTGGTTTGCCCACCCAGGCTCGAATGAATTGTGTTGACAATACTGGAGCGAAAGTGGTTCAATTAATTTCAGTTCTAAACACAGGTGGTGTAGCACGTCGATATCCAGCAGGTGGTGTTGGTGATTTAATCAGGGTGACTGTGAAGAAAGGAACACCTGAAACCCGCCGACAAATTTTCCACGCTGTAATTGTACGTCAAAGGCGTCCATTCCGTCGACCTGATGGAACTTGGGTGCAGTTTGAGGACAATGCATGTGTTATTGTAAACGAGCGCGGTGAAGTTCGCGGTTCGGATATCAAAGGGCCAGTCAGCCGTGAAGCAGCTGAACGTTGGCCTAGAATTGCTGCAACAGCAAAGCAAATTGTATGAGGTGAAAAATATGGTCAGTAAATCCCCTAATAAGCAGAGAAAGTCTGCAGCAAAAGCTCCTCTTCATCAAAGAAGAAAGCGTATACGTGCACGTTGTTTAGATCCGAATTATGCAAGTGTTCGATCAGTTACGATTCGTGTTGGCGATGAAGTTGAAGTCCGTCGTGGCGACTTCGGGCATCCAAATTCACTGAAAGGCGAGAAAGGTAAGCGACATGGAGAGGCCCGCGGTAAGTCTGGAGCTCGTGCAAGAGTTGCTGGTGTAGATACCACAAGTGGGCGTATTTATGTCGAAGGAATTACACACTCAAAGGCTGATGGAAAGGAGGAAGGAATCCCAATCCATCCTTCAAATGTAGCAGTAGTGAAAATTGATGATAGCGACCCTATACGATTGAAGGATCTTCAATCAAGAAACGGAGGCGATGAATAATGAGTTCTAGTCATATGAAGAGATTGGCAATGCCACGTAGTTGGCCTTTGACGAGAAAAACAAATGTTTGGATTTCACGTCCAAGACCTAGTGGACACCCGATTGAAAATTGCATGGCGATAGGCGTGATTCTCCGAGACATTCTTGGTGTCGCAAAAAGCATGCGTGAGGCAAAGCGTGCTCTAGCAACCCGACTCATAAAGGTCGATGGAGCAGTCGTTTCTGACTTGCGTCGTGGAGTGGGTATCATGGATGTTCTAACTGTCGGAGATATTCACTATCGGTGTATCCTTGACAAAAATGGAAAGTTGCGATATAATGTAATTCCTTCCAAAGAATCAGGAGTTAAAATTTGTAGAGTTGATGGTAAGACCACAGTCAAGGGCGGTGTCACACAACTCAATCTGCATGATGGCAGAAACATATTGGTTGATGATGCAAACAAGTACAATACCCGAGATTCATTACTACTTGATGTCAATTCACAGAAGATTAAATCACACTTCAAGTTTGAAGGTGGTGCAAATTGTTACCTCATTGGTGGAAGCCACATTGGGAGTTGCGCCGCTATGAAGGAATACATTGTGAAGCGTTCAAGCAAGGATAATGAAGTTATTTTCGAAGATTTTGGAACAATTGAAGATCATGTGTTTATCATTGGAGACTCAAACCTTCCACTGGACGAGGTGAGCGAATGAGTGAAACTGTAAATCCAATGCAATTGCCAAGAATTACCAAGGTGACGGTGAACATTGGGGTTGGAGAGGGAGGCAATCGCCTACTTCTTGCCGAGCGAGTTCTGAAGTTAGTTACAAATCAAGAACCAGTGAGAACACTATCAAAGAAAACAAATCGTGATTTAGGGACACGTGAAGGCGCTCCCATTGGTTGCAAAGTGACTCTAAGAAATCAAGATCATATCAAACAATTCTTGAAGGATGCGTTTTGGTGCCGTGAAAATACAATCCCTGGTTGGAATTTCGATGTGCAAGGAAACCTTTCTTTTGGAATACGAGATTATACTGACTTCCCAGAGATGAAGTACGATCCAGAGATTGGAATTTTTGGCATGGACATCAATGTCGTGCTAGAACGACCAGGGCACAGAGTAAGTCGCCGGCGTCGTCGAGCACATCGTGTTGGTATGTCGCATAGAGTATCTCGCACTGAGAGTTTGGAATGGTTCCGAGGTCAATTTGGCCTTACTGTGGTGGAGGAGTGATAGTATGGCACGAGATCATGGAGAGCAAATTGGTAGAACGATTGGATGCCGCCGTTGCGGACGTAAGCGTGGAATGATTCGTCGTCACGGATTGCGTCTTTGCCGTCAGTGTTTCCGGGATGTAGCCCCCGAAATTGGCTTCAAAAAGTTTAGTTGAGGTGGTGATGAGATGCAATTCGATCCGTTAAGTGACGCATTCGTGCGTATATTCAATGCAGAACAAGCTGGTAAATATGAAGTCAATTTATCGCCTGCTAGTAAATTACTCGATAACATGCTACGTATTATGCAAATGTCTGGATATGTTGGTGAATACGAACGAATTTCCAATGGTCGAGGCGATTCATTCCGCGTTGAATTGGTTGGTGCAATCAATCGTTGTGGTGTGATTAAGCCAAGGCACAGTGTGAAGCGTGCTGAATTCGATAAGTGGGAATCACGATATCTTCCAGCAAGAGATTTTGGTTTGTTAATTCTAACGACAAATCAAGGCCTCATGCATCACTATGAGGCGAAAGAATCGAAGATTGGTGGCCGTTTACTGGCTTATATTTACTGAGGTGGTTTAGATGGGAAGAGTAGATCATATTAAACACGTAATTGAACTTGAAGAAGGCGTTTCAGCGAATATTGCTGATGATGTTGTTACACTATCCAGTGATGGTAAATCAATTTCCAGAGAATTCATTCATCGAACTGTTACTGTGATAATGGAAGATGGGAACCCTGTTGTATACTGCGACGTACCTCGCCGAAAAGAAAAGGCAATATGTGGGACCTGGGCAGCACATTTGCGCAATATGAACAAAGGAATATCTTCAGGGTTCGAATATCGCCTTAAGGCCGTTTATTCACATTTCCCCATGACCCTAAAGGTCGAAGGATCAGTTCTTACAATCACTAACTTGTTCGGAGAGCGGGTTCCCCGTCGAGCTGAATTACCATGGACTCCCGCTGAAGTCAATGTCAAGGTTGAGAATAAGACAGACGTAGTAGTCAGTGGAGCAGATAGAGAAAAAGTTGGCCAAACCAGTGCAAATATTGAACGCGCATGCCGTATTCGACGCCGAGACCGAAGAGTGTTCCAAGATGGTGTATACATCGTCTCCAAGGGGGAGTGATTAGATGAGTGAGTATTCAGGTATGACAGTCGCTGAGTTGAAAGAAATTCTCAAGGAGAAGGGATTACCATTGTCTGGTAAGAAGGCAGATCTAATTTCTCGCCTCGAAGAAGCTGCAGACGAATCTGATGATATTGAAGACGAAGTTGTGGAAGAACTCGATGAAGACGATGATTTCGATGATTTCGATGATGAAGATGAAGATTGGGATGATGAGGAATACGTACATACTGCTAAACAAAAGCCAGAATTAGATGATGAAACAAAGGCTGCTTTGGATGCGCGCAAGGCGCAGAATAAGGTGCAACCTAAATTCCGTCGGCAAGAATGGTACCGTTACAAGCGTCTATCTCGAACTGGTTGGAAGAGACCTCGTGGAGATGACTCCAGCCAGCGTAAAAATCGAAAGTATCGAAGCCCGTTAGTTAGAGTAGGTTATGGTAAGATTGCTGCGGTTAGGAATTTACATCCATCAGGATTCAAAGAAGTACTTGTTCATCGACCAGAAGATTTGGACGACATCGATCCTGCTGTAGAAGCGGCGCGAATTGGTGGAACTGTTGGAGGAAGAAAGCGCGTTCATATCCATGAACGAGCAGATGAATTGGGCATCCGTGTCTTGAATCGAAGGAGGGGACTCTGATGCAAATTACGAATCAAAAGAAAATGGCAGCACAAATTCTGAAGTGCGGTGTAAACCGTGTTTGGGTCGATCCACGTTATGTTGATCAAATTAGCAGTGCAGTTCAGAAGAGTGACATCCGTGAATTAATTGAAGATGGGATGATTAAGGCACGTGCAGTTACAGGCACTAGCCGTGTTCGTGCTAGAAAATTGGCTGAACAAAGGGCCAAAGGACGTCGTCGGGGCCACGGTTCACGTAAGGGAACAGCTCGTGCACGATTGCCAAAGAAGGAACGATGGATGCGTACAATCCGTAGCCAACGTCGTACGCTCAAAGGCATGCGAGATGAAGGTACAATCGATGCAAGTCGCTATCGCTATTACTACCGAAAGGCAAAGGGTGGATCTTACCGCTCAATTGCCCACATGAAATCGAATATGCAGGTAGATGGCGTTGAACTTGGAGGTGATGAATGATGGCTCATGGTAGACGTCAACGTCGTCGTTACAAGCGTCGAAGTATCGGTGTTACAGATTACCATCGTCGCCTCAAGTTGCTTCGTAATGGAGCTCCTCGTGCAGTTGTCCGTGTCACAAACACCCAGGTCATTTGCCAATTGGTGTCATATTCAGCAGATGGTGACATGGTCGTCACCGCAGCAGATGGAAGGGGATTACTTGGCAAGTATGCTTGGCCTAAGGGCACCTCTACAAAATCCGTCCCTGCCGCTTATTGCACCGGATACGCCCTTGCAAAGCAGGCGCAAAAAGCAGGTCATGATGAAGCAGTTTTGGATATAGGATTGGCAGCTTCCACACCTGGAAATCGTGTATTTGCGGCCCTGAAGGGTATGGTTGACGCCGGTCTTGAAGTCCCTCATAGTGACGATATATTCCCAAGTGAAGAGCGTATTAATGGCGCTCACATTAATGACAAGATTGCTGGCGCGGTCCAGAAAACAAAGAATGCAATCGAGGAGGCGAATTAAGATGAGTGAAGAAAATAATGTACCACCTTCAGAAGATCAAGAAGTTGCACCTGGAATTGCAGCGGCTTGGAAACAGGAAGAAGAATCCTCTGATGCACCACGCCGTCGAGGCCGAGGTGTTGGTCCTGATCCTCAGGAAATGCTCCGAAAATGGAACCCTAAGACTCGTTTGGGGAGAATGATTCAGAGTGGACAAATCATCTCATACGAAGCCGCAATGGCAACAGGATATCCTATTCGTGAAGTCGAAATTATTGATGCATTAATTCCAGGACTAGAAGACGACATCATCAATGTAAACATGATTCAGCGCATGACTGACAGTGGTCGGCGTGTTCGATTCAATGTCATGGCATGTGTTGGAAATGGAGATGGTTATGTTGGCCTTGCAATTTGTAAGGGTAAGGAAGTTGCAGCAACAATTCGAAAAGCCATTCATATGGCTAAATTGAATGTGATCCAAGTCCAACGTGGAAATGGTTCTTGGGAATCTGGCCAAGGGCCAGGAACAAGTGTCCCATTCAAGGTTACAGGTCGAGCCGGTTCAACCCGTATCACATTACTACCTGCTCCAACAGGAAAGGGTCTGGTGATTGGAGATACAGGTCGTCAAGTTTTGAAATTGGCTGGTGTGACAGACGTTTGGTCTAGTTCAAAGGGTCAAACTCGAACCACCATCAATTTCGCACAAGCGACTTTCAATGCACTCAAGCAATTAAATGCACATCGCGTTAGCAACGACCAAGCGAGTCGTTTGAATATTGTAAAGGGGCGTGTAACTGAATGACTTGGCTAGTAATCCGTGCTCGTAGTGACCGAACTGTAGAACGTTCCATCCGCGAGACATTATCTCACTTGAATTTGACACGTGTGAATCACGCAGTTTTGATTCCACAGAATGAAACATATGCAGGTATGCTTCAGAAAGTGAAGGATTTTGTTACATGGGGTGAAGTATCTTCAGATGCAATTGCAAGTATGATTCGAGACCGTGGTCGTTTAGTTGGCAATCATCCAGTAACAGACGGGGATGTCAAAAATTCTACTGCGTACAAGAATATCGATTCTTTCGCCGCCGCTATCGCTAGTGGCGAAGCGACAACAAAGGATATGGAGACGCTGAAACGCGTTTTCCGACTGCACCCGCCACGAGGAAACAAAGGCTGGGGCGGAATCAAGCGACATTTCACTGTCGGTGGAGCGCTTGGATTTAGGGGTGAAGCGATTGAAGAACTCGCTGCCCGCATGATGTGAGGTGAAATGTATGGTATCTCGTACGAATAAATTCCGTGGACGCTCACGCTACCATGGACGTGGAAAGAAAGCTGGACGTGGAGCAGGAATGCGTGGAGGACGTGGTAATGCTGGTTTGAACAAGCATCGAACCATGACTCGAATCAAGTATATGCCGAAGCATTATGGTATGTATGGATTCAACCGTGATCCTAGTTTGAGGACTGCTTACAATACTTGCAATGTCAGTGAACTTTCAGGATTGATAGATAAAGGCGACAGCGTCGACTTGGCAGAACATGGAATTGAGAAGCTCTTGGGTTCAGGACAAATTTCCCAAGCCATTCATGTCACAGTCGAACACGCTTCTGCTCGTGCTGTAGAAAAGGTCGAAGCAGCAGGCGGATCAGTCACTTTAGATGACGGTGAAGAAGAGTAATTTAATCAGATTTAATTGGTAAATGGGTGAATTTAGATGAATCGACGACCGAATGTTCTCGGAATTGCGATTATATCTGCCATTTATTGGGGTGCTTTGTTTTACTGGCAATGGGATGCTTTGTTTAGCGGTGACGAAGAAGTTGCCAACAATGCTTTGATTGCGGTGGCAACATCAATTCCGTATGTAGCATTCGTCATTTGGGGAACATCAACAGATCTTCCTGACAATGTTAAGGATATGAAATATATTGGTCGTGGACTAAAACCTGTTGTCTGGGTTTCTGTTATGATCGGCCTTGGAATTTGGGGTTGGATTGATCATGAAATGGTTGGTTTCCTCTTGGTTGGTATTGGACTAATGGGGGTCATGGCAGGTCTTTGTTTGACTTGCTTGCTTTATACAGGCGATGAAAGTAGTCGCCTCTATGCACTAAAGCGCTTAGTCGATGTCTATCCATCTATTACAAAACCAGAAGGGCACGTCAGATTCAACTCAAAGTTGTGGACAACAACCTTCGTTCTAATCATTTATTTCGCCATGACAAATGTCATGATTTGGGGACTTTCAGAAGCTACCATCGATATTTTCAGCAGCTTCAGAGCCATTATGGCTGGCGCCTCAGGTTCAATTATGCACCTTGGAATTGGACCAATTGTTACAGGTTCAATTATCATGCAACTGTTCGCTGGTGCCAAAATTATCAAACTTGATTTGGGTGACAGCGATGATAAACAATTGTACCAAGGTATTCAGAAGATCTTGGTTATGATTATGATTCCGGTTGAATCAATCCCTCAAGTGTACGGGTTCCTTGATGCAAGTCCCGAGTTAGTAGGTCAATTTGGTCAAGGTTGGGCGAATGCAATCATTGTCAGTCAATTGTTTATTGGCTCGTTACTCGTGTTCTTATTGGACGAATTAGTTAGCAAGTGGGGCATTGGTTCGGGTATCTCACTTTTCATTGCTGCAGGTGTCGCACAATCGACATTCGTAGGTACATTATCGCCATTGGCAGTGAGTTCCGGTGCCTATAGCGTGCAAAATCCGCCTGCAGGGACCTTACCCATGATTTTCTACACTTTACGGACAGCGACGTTCTCAGAGATGGTTTCTGCCAATGGTTTCGAATCAATACTACTGGGCGACGCCGTTCACCCCAATGCAGTGGTAGCTCTATTCTCAAGCGTAATTGTATTCCTAGTTGTGGCGTATGCTGAAAGTTCCAAATTGGAATTGCCATTGACGCATGGAAAGGTTCGCGGTCATCGCGGCCAATATCCAATTAGGTTGGTTTATGCAAGTAACATTCCAGTGATTCTAATGGCTGCTTTATTGGCAAACTTGAACATGTTTACTTTACTATTCTGGAGTCATCCAACGATGTCTACGGTTCCGATACTTGGGGCCAACGGAGAGTGGTCTATAGCGCAATATCTTGGATCATATGATATTGGCCAAACTCAGGCTAGCGACGGTTTCGCCTGGTATGCTTCAATGGTGAATGGTGTTGGTGATTGGCTAATGCCATTACTCAATCAACAGCCAGATGCTTATGGCCATAGTTTGTGGCAAATTATGCTTCACGTACTAGTTTACGTGACGGTAATGACTCTGGGTTCAATGATGTTCGCGAAGTTTTGGATTGAAACGACCAACATGGGGCCAAAGGATGTCGCAAAACAGATTGAGAATACTGGTATGCAAATTCCAGGGTTCAGGAAAAATCCGAAGGTTCTCGAACGGATATTGATGAGATATATCCCTCCAGTAACTCTGTTTTCGGGTGCTTTCGTGGGATTATTAGCTGCCGGAGCAGATTTGTTAGGTACGGTTGGAAATGCAACGGGAACAGGTCTTCTTTTGGCTGTAGGAATTATTCTTCGGACTTATGAACAGATTCAGAAAGAACAGGCGATGGAAATGCATCCTGTTCTCCGTGAATTCTTTGGCGCAGAATGAGGCGCAGTGCCTCATTTAATGGGTCTGAGCCACTCGTCACGTTCATATAGTGGAGGACGGTCGGCGGGACGCTACGTCAGACCACGGCGTTGGAACCCGAGCATTCGTGCGATGAAGGAATCCATCCGGTTAGATGTAGCCGAGGACGTGCGGTCCCCAACTTAGTTGGGGGCTGAGAGGTGATCAAGATTGTACAACGACACACATTAGATGTGTGCAAGTGAGTAAAAATTTTTCAAATTCTTAAGTGCAATCTCGTCAATTATACAGACAAGGACAGTAAACCAAGTGACCAATAACGAACTCCTAAGGATCAGAGATTTCTCAAGAAATCCGGTTGATCCTGCCGGAGGCGACCGCTATTGGAATTCGATTAAGCCATGCGAGTCGAGAGTCTTAGGGACTCGGCATACCGCTCAGTAACACGTGGGTAACCTGCCCTGTGCTGGGGAATAACCTCGGGAAACTGAGAATAATGCCCCATAGTTCACCACGCCTGGAACGGTGGGTGGATCAAAGCTCCGGCGGCA